>OLSC01000066.1_pt1 | contig 132979 bp, 132 predicted proteins | sample 1672881 | NCBI WGS metagenome assembly OLSC01 (sample SAMEA3136733, study PRJEB25190) | human gut metagenome | biome: human gut; feature: human-associated habitat; material: faeces | place: Austria | collected 2013 | reverse complement strand
AACCTGAGATTTTTTCATCAATCTGAGAGGTTTACACAAAATTTGTTACATTACCCTCGATTTATTTGAATTCCTTAAATCCATTCTTTATCATTTTTTCTTGCACAATATTGATTTTCTTTTGCTTATCATGAATCTGTCTATCGCTTGTATTCAACTGTGTTAATGGCTCGTATTTTTTTATTGCTTCAAGTTCCTGTTCTTTATATGATCCAACTCCTAATTCACTTTTTTTACCATGTATATCGTTAACAACAGAAAATTTAAGTATTAATTCATCATTGCATAAATCATCTGCAGTGAGACCAAAATATTCTGGACTTTCAAACAATGAATATAGATGTTTCCCACAACGTGAAGCAATCCAAACAGATTCTCCAATATAAAGACAAATTGATTCCTTGCCCTCCATAAGCAACTCAACTTGATAGACACCACCTTGAATAGCTCTAGTGTCAAATCCATTTTCTGTTTCAAAAAAGTCAATTCTCAAAATCATTCTCCTCGTTCTGTTGTATGAGATTAATTGGTCAGTTTCTTATACATTTCTGTGGTACCATCATATTTCCCTTTTTGAATTCCCATAGACATTGATGCAATTTTACTCCCCGCATTTTCAGCATTCATAGCTGTAACTACTTGTTCAATATATTGCACATTTCGACTTGAATTTCGGTAAGTGACTATATATGCTTCATCTGGTAATGCATTTATCATCTCCTGATAGTCTTCTTTCATTTCGGAAAGAATCAGCCTAAACTGCTCACCTCGTATTTTATTATGAATGGTAAATCCTTCAAGCATCTTCCATTCATAATCCTTAGCCTTTCGGATAATAACTGGATTAATCATAGGTCTAATTTCCGCAACATCTCTTAGTTCAGGTGGAATTGATTTTTTAGCAATTTCTAAATCTGCAACCAACATAGATTGCACATTGTGAAAGGACCAATTTCTTAACTCTAATAATTCACTTAATGTTTTTCTGCTTTTTTCCGGTAAGGTTCTTTTCAAGAAATTCTTTTTCTCAAGTATTTTCCTCACTTCAATATAGGAAAAAGAAGAACTCTGATGATCTGCCATAAATCTTAATAGTTCTCTTTGCTGATATATAATTTTATCATGAAGCGAATCATATATATTGGCTGGAATAGTGCTGGTAGGATTATATGATTTTAACACTTCTTCAGCCTCGCTAGAATAATTTTCAAATTTTTCCAAATCAATAATGACTGGAACAATAATAGCCTTAAGAACAGTACACGCGTCTTCTAACGTGTTAATTTTGAACTGCTTATACTGTTGTTTAGTCCCTTTTGACATAACAATCTCACCTCACTCTATTTTCTCTTTCCAGTTAATTTAAATTCTTATTCCAATTATACTCTTTTTCCTTCCATCCTACAATTCCAAAAGCACTTATTACTTTAAAAGAAAAAAAGGGTCAGCTACTACACTAACCCTCATTCTAAATACTATTTTCTTTTGTTATGGTATTCCCAAATCTGCTGTTCTACTTCTTCAATCGTAATTTCGCCTTCGATATGTTTTCTAGCCAATTCAAGTAATACTGGTGAAACTTTTATATTGTCTACATTTTGAAGTCCTATTGCTATCTGCCAATTTTCTGCACGTTCTTTTTGTTCTGGCGTTCCATCCTTAATATACTCTTCAAACATCTTCAGGCTCCTTAAATATTTCTATCGTCAGCCACTTCTGATTGCTCTTCCCAATCTTCACAGTTGCCGCAGCGTCTTAAATAGTCATGACCACCATCTACCGCAACAGCCCCACATTGGCAAAACTTAAAATCATGCACCGACTTACTTTCGATAATCTCTCCACATTTTTTACACTTTATTTTATTCACTATAATTTTCAAATTATCCACCGTTCCTTCCTAAAAAGAGTAAAATACTTCATCATTACAGCTAGAGCCTCCTTCGCCTCTATACTACTTTAAACATATTCTGCATCATCGGCTTCTTGCCTTCTGTCTTATCCACTTCTTTTCTCGCCTGTTCCAGTTCCTCCATGCGAATCATCTCATTCTTCGCATCGTCCAGTCCTAGATGAGTATACGTATTCATCGTCACCCCGATATCGGAATGCCCCATCAAGTACTGCAGCGTCTTTGGATTCATGCCAGCCTTCGCCTGGTTACTGCAGTAAGTATGTCTGCAAATGTGAGGCGTGATCTTCGGCATCTGCACTTTGAAAATACTGTTATACCGATTGACCGCATGCTTGAAGCGATGTTCCCAATGCAGCGCCACCTCTGGCATTCCATTCTTGTCTCGGAAAAGAAATCCCACATAACCGTTAATCATAACCTCCGGAAGTTCTGTTGGCCTGTCTTCCAGAATCGCTTGAAACATTCGGTACACATCTTCTGTCATCGGAATCTTTCTCGTTCCGGCGTTTGTCTTCGTGGACTCAATATGATATTCCATATTGTTGAGTCGCTGAAGCTGATGGTCGATGTTGATAATGCGATTTTTCATATCCAAGTCTTTGATGGTCAGTCCGCAGAATTCAGATATTCGAAGACCGGTATGAAATAAAATGTAGAACACTTCATAATACTTGCAATACACATTATCGTCATGCACAAATTTTAAGAACTTTCTCATCTGCTCCTTCGTGATTGCCTCTCTGGTGTGCTCCGTGTTTACCACCACACCGGCAAGCTGGAATGCAAATGGATTCTTCACAATAATGTCATCGTCCATCGCCATCTGAAATGCCGGTCGCAATACTCCACGAACTGTTTTGATGGTGCTGGAACCGCGTCCATCCTGCTGCAGTTTAATAAGAAATAGCTTTGCATCCGAAGTCTTCACTTCCGCAATCTTTCGACTCCCAAATTCTTCCTTTGCCATCAGATTCTTTACGAAACTGTAGTTGGTAAGTGTATTAGGCTTCACACCGGTTCTGGTCTGCAGGTATCGGTCAATCAGTTCATTGACCGTCATTTTTCTGCCCAGCGGGTCCAGTTTGGAATCGATGTCCTGCCTTACCATTTTCTCCATTTCTCTAAGAGAAAGGCAAGGAGCCTTTCCAACCGGCTGTAGATCTGTTGGAACCAATCTCCAACTGTAGAGGAATTTTGGTTTTCCATCTACCATGTATTTGTACTGGTATTTCCCGTTGGCTCTGATGGATTCTCCAGTGTGTAAAATTCTATGCTTCGAGTCTCTTCTTTGTCCTTGGCTTGCCATTTGCTAATCCCTCCTTTACGCCCGGTTTTCTTAAGTATTTTTTGAATTCGTCTTTGATAATTAATTTTCGTGTTCCGTACATTGCCATAAACGGCAGGTTCTTCTCCTCCGCCAGTCGGAATAACTTTCTTCTGCTAAGTCCAAAATATTCTGCCGTTTCGATGACGGTAAGAAAATCCTTATCTGCTAATGATGGTCTGCTCATCGTTTTTTCCTCCTTCTTCGCTTTTGGTAGTAACATATATCACTCTAAAGAGCATAAATAGCAACTACTTTCGGCAGAATAAATGCATTTATATCATAGGATTATTCTGCAGAAATTCCTCAAACTTTGTGCGTATAATCAGGTATCGGTTTCCACTGTAAACAGCAAATGTTCCCAAATTATCTTCTGCCAATCGGCGCATCTTTTTAACTCCAATATTGAAATACGCTCCTGCTTCATTTATCGAAAGCATATATTTTTCATTTAATGCCAACTTCTCCATTTTCTACACCTCCACATACTTTTAGGTAGTCGTATATTCCCGTAAAATCCGAAAAATAGCAACTACTTTCGGATATAAAATTTTTAATTTTTAGCCACTGCCCCAAACCTACCTATTACATAGCAAGCGTGGCTACAATACTTTCTTTTTGCATTCCCATACACAGAAAAAGACTTTCCACAGGTAGGACAGATATACTCATAAACCGCCTTTCGCTTTACCTGATCCAGATGAGCATTCCACCACTGATTCCTGCATTTATCGGAACAGAACCGCTTTTTCTTCTTTCCCTTTTTATGTTCAATGCTCTTGCCGCAGTTCTCGCAAGCCGACTCTGTCAAACTCTGCTCTAAAGCTTCATTATTCAGACCATTTCTTCTGCAATAGGACTTTACACTATTTGCAGACAAATCCAGTTCCTTTGCAATCTGTTTATAACCCATTCCTGCCTTGCGGTATGTAGCTATCTGAAGTTTCTGTTCGTTCGTCATAAAGAAAACACCTCCTACCAGATAGCCCCGGCAAAAGGTGCAAAAGGACGTTTTTAATCTTTTTTGTAAAAATCACAAGTATAACCATCTGCACGGAGCAGTAACCCTTCCGCCCATTCCGGTACCCTTGCCATCTGCTCACACACTGCATCAAGAGTCATACGTGGATCTGCTTCTATAATTACCTCATCGTGAACATGAGCCACAATGCTGCAGCACCTTAAGGTCTTCATTGCATACATCAAAATATCGCGGGATGTTGCCTGCACGATGTTCTCCACAAACTTCGGACCATAACTCTCCAAGCGTTCCCATTTCTTTGTTGCACCAACGCCCTCATAGGTAACAGATTCCCCACCAAATTTATTTTCTCCGATACATGGTTTCACATAGGATAATACTCTGCCGGAAGGTAAGGTAATAAACAGCATTCCACTTCTGCAGGAAATATGGATTCCATAAGCAGATACCGATGTCTTTTCTTTAATGGCTTTCTTCACTGCACGGTCAATCTCCCACCAAAACTTTACAATATATGGATTGGAAGTCCTCCATGCAGATACCAGTTCCGGAAGTTCTTCTTCGGACAAACCCATTTCAATGGCACCCATTGATTTTAATGCTCCAACCGAACCACCATATCCTAATGCAAGCTCTGCAATCTTTCCCTTCTGACGAAGATGGCCGTTCACACCATGCTTTTCCACAGGGACGCCAAACATCTGACTGGCAGATGCACAATAAATATCTCCTCCCTGTGCAAATACATCTTTTCTCCAGCTCTCCCCTGCAAACCATGCAATCACCCTCGCTTCAATAGCAGAAAAGTCAGCAACGATGAATGTCTTGTTCTCCGGTGGAATAAAGGATGTTCGAATGAGTTGTGATAATGTATCCGGGATATCATCATATAAAAGGTCAAGAGAATCATAATCTCCACATCGAACCAGTCCTCTAGCTTCTGCCAAATCTTCCATATGATTCTGTGGTAGATTCTGTAATTGAACAAGTCTTCCTGCGAATCTCCCTGTACGATTGGCACCATAGAACTGGAACATTCCTCTGACTCTGCCATCACCACAAACCGAGTTCTGCATCGCCTGGTATTTACGTACAGATGACTTAGCCAGTTTCTGTCTTAATGATAGAACCTCTGACATCTCATCCGGCACTTCATCAATCAGTGCTGCAACGGCCTTTTTGCCAAGTGTTTCTGTTTTGATTCCATTATCAAAAAGCCATTCCTTCATCTGTGCTACGGAATTTGGATTTTCAAGACTGGTAAGCTCCTGCATCTGACTCATCAAATGCTCTCTCGACACTTTATCAATCTCCATACATTTTTCAACAAATGGAACATCTACCAGAATTCCTCTATCGTTAATTTCCTGATCCAAATGGTATTCATCCCAAACAAACTCTGGCACAGGGAACTTCAGTAATTTCTTTTGTATCTGCATTTCCGTTTCCACGTCCCTGATATTATAGGTTTTAAACTTCTCCCACTTTTCCATATCGTGAAATGGTAAGTTCCTAACCCTGTTTCCGTTCGATTTTGTCGGCTTGCACGGTGTACAGAAATATCTTATAAGCTCTTTGCCCTCGGTAAGTTTCTGCTTTTCCAAACCAAGCACGGCACCTACACCTTCCAATGATAACGGAAGTCCCATATAGGCGGACCACACCATAGAACATTTCCAGGAATCCGGAGCAAGATATGTTCCAGCTTCGTAGCCTAGCATTCTGGAGATGCAGATACGTTCAAACTGCGCATTAAATGCCCATTTCGTAACTGCTTCATCTTCCAATGCTGCCATTATTTCTTCTGGAATTTTCTCTCCGTTTGCAAGATCGACCACTTTCACATCCTGTCCATCGATGCTATATCCAAACAACAGGATTTCAAAGTCCGGCGATTCTGTATAACGATACACACCCGCCTTGGCAAGATTTACAGATGAAAATGTTTCAATATCTATTTCTAAGTTCTTCATTGCGCTCCTCCAATAAAAAAACGGGCGATACAGGAATCCCCCATACCGCCTACAACATTTATTCTTTATTCTGTTCTTTCTGCTCTTTCTTCTTGCGTATTCTCTTTTTCAGATAATGAATACCATCTGATACCATGATGCTGAAAGTTCCAATCAGGAAGCCTATCGTGCATCCGAAACATACCATAAGCATAAAGTTCTGTACTTCTGTCATTGTCGTGTCCTCCTTATGCTAAGAAATCATCATCAGCTACTGTACCAAAATCATCTGCTGCAGATGTCTTACCACCAAGAGACTCTCCATCTCTAATCTTCTGAATGTTTCCAAGACCGCAGGCAATCCCTTTATTTCCGTTGGAGTTGAATGCGTAGAAGTTAAGAGATACTCTCGCATAGCAGCCGGAATATACTTCTCCTCTGTCCAGGATAGGTTTTACTGCACGGTCAACAATCTGTGGTGCTGTTGTACTGTTTGCATTGATGAAGTAATGCCCTTTGTAAGCCTCATCTTCACGCTCGATATCACCATCTCTTAAAGGTAACTTGATTGCTGCCTTGTTAGGTTTCTTACCACCGAACTTTGCAATGCCATCTTCAATTGCAGCATCGATAGCCTTGTTGATTGCATTTACTGTTTCTGTGTCATCTTTAGGAATAAGTACAGATACAGAATACTTCTCTGCACCGCCATTGATGGATACCGGTTCCCAGCCGTGGAAATAAGATAATCTTGTGTTTACACCAGTTACTACTTTTGTTCTGTTCATGTTAGCCATAATATTAATCCTCCATAATTTCATTAAATTCGTTTTCTGCATTTGTTACGTTCATAGCCGGACGCTTGTCCGTGCTTGGTACCAGTGTCGGCTTACCCGGTGGTTTATAAATGAGGTCACCAAGGATATCCTCAAAAGCAGATTTTCCCATCAGTTTCTGCATCTCCGTCATAGGAATTAAAGACTGACGGTAAATATCTGTATAACCATGTTCCTTTGCAGCTTCTGCCACCAGTTGCTCATCGCGGTACTTACGATTGGAACGACCTTCTACTACTTTAAATCCATTCCATTCTTTTCCGTGATGGATTGCAGCCTCCGTTGCATAAGCAGTGATTTCATTTGCCCACTTGGTTAAGTCAGGCAGAACGGTAAGTACTTCTTCAATCTCTGCATCTGTAAGAAGCGGCGGCATCTTGAATTCCATTCTTGCAAGTTTCATTTTTTCTTCTGCTCTGGCTCTGCATTTTACTGCTGCCTTACAGAAGGTACACCATTCTCCCGGAAGATACTCACCATTTCCTTCATAGGCCATCTGTGCCTTTGGTTTCAGTTCTTCCTCCGCCCAGGCTTGCAGTTCCTCAATTGAAATTGTCCATGTACTGACATTTTCTCTTCTTGGCTGAAAGATGGTCATGGAAACCTCTCTGATGTCGTAAAGTGCATCGTAGATTTCCAATGCGCCTAGTGCGTATAGCATCATCTGTGGGTTATGCTCCGCTTCAACGAGAATGCCTTGTCCATATTTAAAGTCAATGATATGAAGCTTATCATCGGAAATAATGATGCAATCTCCTGTTCCAAATCCCTCCGGCACATAGCAGGAAAAATCAAGTTTTTGCTCAATGAGAATGATCGGATCTTTGCAGGACTTCTTTGCTTCTTCATACTGCTCCATAACAAATTCGGCATATGCATCGGTGCACTCTTCCATCTCATCTGAGTTGTAATCAGAAACAGGACGTTTGCTTCGTTTCTTTAAGAACTTCTTCAGCTTATGCTCACAAAGAGCATGTGCCGCAGTTCCTTCTCTTGCCGCTTCTGATGTGGTATTTTCAAACTCCAACTCCAATCTTGCAGATGGTGTACAGTTCAGCCACCTGTGAGAACCGGAGGCTGATAATATTGCGTGTCTACTCATTTCCAATCGCCTCCGCATCTTTTAATACTGCTGCAAAGTCTTTCGGATCAATGTCACTCAGACGGCTTGCTCCATACTTGGTCACGATTGCCCTGACTTCTGCCGTGTAACCAGCCTGACTTTTACTTGCCAGAATACCACGCACTTTTTCAAGAGAAATGGTTGGTTCTGTTTTCTTTTCATGAAACTCCTTTGGTTCCTCTGACAGACCTTCCGTCACGAGCTTGCAAACCGCTTGGACACTGTCAGATAAAGAACGAAGGTCTTCTGCCACTTTCAGCAACAGTTGTGCTGCATCCACAATCAGCTTCATCTTATCCATTTTCACTTCCTCCTCTCATAGACTCACAGATCGATACTTCGTCAATACTGTCCCCGGGAATCAGAATTGTGACCTTCTGCTTTCTTCCAAAGAGAAAACGCAGGAATCTTTCTCTGACATTCACATTTCGACAAGTTACGACACCTCTCGTCTGTGGTGATTTTGAAACACTAATTTTCAAATGCTTCATGTCTTCTACCTCTTTTCCGAAGGCTTATCGTTTGCTGCCTTCTAATAGGTAGCCATGAGGAAATGTGAAAAAGGATGTTTCAAACAAAAAAATTCGGCATAGAAATAAAAACTACTCCTATGCCGATAACCACTTAAATTCTTTTGGCAAAATCCAATGAGATCCAACCTGAATTTGATTTTAATTTACCCCACTTAGTTGCTCCTTCTCCTTCAGACTCTGCAACAATCGTAAACACACCGATGCCGGTATATCTTCCAGTCTTATCATAATTTGTGCCTGGTCCTTTACGGATGTTCAGGTTCTTAATCGTGACACGTACACGATAATTTACCTTCTTCTCTGCAGGAGTTTCCTGTTTTGGCTCAGCTTCCGCCACGGGATACACCGCATTCCCATTCCAGTCAAAAACAGAATAACCTTCATTCTTATCTGCACAGGCCTTAGCATTTTTAAGTACCTTATAAGCACCTTTTTGGCTTTTAGCTTCTTCCCAAGTCTTACGCACACGATACCATTTCACAACTTCCGTGTTATCTTGCGTATTATCTTCCTTTTCACCAGACATGGCTGCTTTTACATCTTTGCAAAATCCATCCATGGTATATCCCATCCCAAGCTGATTCCATAGATGCTCCGGATCACCGTGATTACTCGCGATACCACGCTTATGTCCCTCCGCATGACTGATGATCACACCATCCGCTGTCGGGTTCAGGCCATACTCCTTACAAAGCATTGCAAACAATTCCACTACCGCTTCATAAGTACGTTTTGCTACTGCCTTTGCGGTTGCCAGATCAGAACAGGTAAATGTTGACCCACCAGTATATTTGATGCAGGCTGGCTCACACATTTCCACACCGATGTGCATATTGTTTCCAGAGCCATTCTTGCCTGAAGCACAGTGCCATCCACGATGATTCCACGGAAGGGTTTGGTACACCGTTCCATCATTTCCATCAATAAATGCGTGAACACAGGCATTGTCATAGTCTGCCCTGTTCCAGTTATTAATGAAAACGGATGCCCTCGGCTGAGGACACCCTACACTGTGGAGCATGAGCCCCTTAACTGTAATCTTTTTCCCTGTTGTGTAGCACGGATTCTTTGTCAAAATACTCTTAACCAACTTCATTTCCGTCATCCTCACTTTCCGCCTTATTGTGAAGCTGCGCCAATACTGCTTTCAGCTTTTCTGGGATTGGCAAACCAAGATGCGCTGCATTCTCCAATAAAGACACACCTTCGTTAGATAAGTAGAAGAAAATCACGGCAGTTCTCAATACTGCTCCCGTACCAATGACTTCCACATCCAACAGATTAGCAATACCAACCAACATCAAAATGATTACTTTCCTGCAGATACCTTTGAATCCGACTGCACTGGACAGCTTCTTATCAGAAACAGCACACATCACGCCTGTAATGTAGTCCATTACCATAAAGACAATCAATGCATACAGAAGTCCGTCATATCCTCCGAGAAAATAACCGAGCCATCCACCAACCACAGTGAATACAAACTGAATACTGTTCCAAAATTCTTTCATTACGTTGTTCCTCCATTTCTAAAAAATTTGCAAAATAAAAGACAGACCGAAAATCAGACTGCCTAAATTACCTGTGTACATTACACAATTTGTTTCATAATTATTGTTCGATTTATAAGTCGATTCTCCTTGCTATTTACACCTTTTAGAGTGATATATAACACTACCAAAAACGAAGCCAGTGTAAATGGCTAAAGCAAAGGAGGCATTTACTTATGAAATCCAAAAACATTAAAGTTGCTTACACAACCCGTTTTCAAAAGAAAAGTATCCTTACCGTTCCCAAAATCCAGATAGAAGGAAAATGGCTGGAAGAGTTAGGTTTTTCTGTAGGTGCAACTGTAAAAGTCGAATACGAAAACGGTTCTATCTGTATCCGACCTTTAACAGACGAAGAACAAACCTTATACAACCAGCACCTTCTTCAGACCGAATTAAAACGCAGAGCTACTGAACTGAATCTTTTGGGTAAAGAATACGAACATCTTTCCAAAGTTGCAGAAGCAACCAATGTCTACGGTGCTTCTTCTGACAGCAAATCATAAATCCTTAAGTGTCTGCCAGAATCCGGCACCTCAACCAAATAACATTATGACTCATGCGTCAGCGTGTAGGTAATCTTCATGGTTTTATCCGCCGTCTTTACCACCGCTGACGCTAAGTTGTTGATGGTTGCCAAAAACGGAGTCAGTAAATAAATACTCCTGTAAAATGGCTCCCATATAAAAAGAAACTGTCTCCACTGAAATACAGGTGTGCTAATTTCGGGAAACTTTTCATCCCCTTTTGTCAGAACCACCGTATCATCTTCCATAATCATAAAGTCCCTTGCAATAATGATATTCTCAATCAATGCCATCACAGTTCCGCTATTGGAGTAAGAACCAAGCCCCTGATCGCTTGACTTGAAGCCCAAATCAAGCAACGTAACATCCACCGGATTATCTACTGCAATCTTATACACACCTGTTCTGGAATTAGACATCACATAATAATATCCGTCCCTCACACATCCTTGTGTGAATCTATACGGCGATGCCAACTTGTAATCGCCCGCATCTTCCAGAAGCGTATTGGAAAGAGTCCACTTGCCTTCCGTGAAAGAATAATCCGTCTTACTTATCTTAATCCAATAAACCGTGGCGCTTCCACTTGTATTGTAACGATGCCCAAATCCATACCAATACCCATCTTTTCCGTCATAAAAAGCACCATGAAGATTGATATATTCTACAAACTGAAATGTCGATGGTACAATCACTTTTTCTTCCAGAATCTCATAGGAAGCACCGTTTAAGTCGTCATTCAGCCCGATACTATGCACCGGGATATGCAACTTATAAATACTGATACCGTCCGTACTGTAAGAAATGGAATACAGAGTTTCATTCTCTGCATCCAGTTCCACGGCGTCCATATATCGCAGACGAATGAAACTCTCCAAGCCGGAAATACTTTCCCTTTTTATCAGCATGAATGGGGATGTATCATCATACAAAGAACCATAAATAGCCTCCCCGCCATAGCAGCTTGTCAGCGCCACCGCTGCAATCGTTCCATTTCCCTGACTGGTTGCAAAGTCCCAGACAAATTTATATCCGTTTGTGATAGGCATTGATTCATTCAGGTTCATGCTGCCACGCTTTGTATCCTCATAAGGATTGGCATTGTTTGCCGCATACGCCATTGGCATTACGCTTGTATTTGGAAGAATATTTTCCACATCTTCCTCTAGCGTTTCTGAAAATAGCATGATGCCACCCAACAATTTCGGACACATCGGAATAAAATACTTGTTGAAATATTTTATTGTGTCCGTGGTCTGCAAGTAACTGAATGCTCCCATCGGATTGGAATTAAAGAAATACTGTAATGCATTGGTGATCATATTTTCTTCTTCTACCGTTGTCACTTCTCCGGTATTCACATCCGTCAATTCAATCGTTGTCTTTCCTTTTAACTTCATTTAACCTTCGCTCCCTTCTTCAAAAATCATAGAAAAACCTGTCATGGCCAGTTTCCTCATCTTCTGTGAAATCTGGTATGCATCAGGAGAATCTTTTTCAATAGTTACCCTATCCACAAACTGTCCCGGTTCCAGCCAATGAAGCACATGGTATTTCTGAATGGTATCCTCAATGGTAAGCGTACCATTCCACTCTGCCGCTGCTTCCGCTGCAAGTCCTTGTCCGGTCACCGTTGCAATACAACAGCCTTTTTCTATCATCACTGTTCCGCCGCTTACCGAAAAATACACCTTAAAATTATTCAGCAGATTAGGAATCACGTTATTTACCGGGTAATACAGTGGAAATGTATATCTTCCTGTTCCGTAGGTTTGGGTCGGATAAAATAAATCAATGTCCGTATCATTTAAAGAATATCTGGCTCGGACAACTGCTTTACCATCTTCTTCCCACTTAACCGGCAGATTGACTTCCACACTCACATCAACCGTTTCCGATACATCCTCAGTTCCTGTTTCTTCTCCCGTACCGATTTCCTCTCCGGTTTCTGTTTCTGTAACAGTTTCACCTTCGCTTGAACCTGTATTGTCGCTCTCCTTAGTTGCAGTCACAGGGACCGGAACTGTAATCGTCCCCACAGCAGCACTCTCCCTTGTTACGGGTTCTGCAACCACATCCATAACAACCAGACCAATAAACTCCGCCTGTGTCACCTCTCCGGCAGTAAAATCAATGCTGATCACCTCAACCTCTGTTTCTCCCAGTTCAAAGGCCTTTGCATTGGTAAAAGAAAAGAATCCAACCTTGCCTTCATCAATCTGATTTAAAAGACCTACCAGGTTCTTATCATTCTTACTTTTAGCCTGTGACAGCCTCGGATTCTTACCCACACACTTCAGGGTCTGTTTGCCACCAATCTTGCATTGGATTGAAGTTATACAGGTAATCTGCTCCCCATCCGCATGACCGCCACTGAATCGGATCACATCCCCTAAATCCAATGCCGGATTTCCTATGGTCTCTGAATCAAAAGGCACATAGGCAATCACAGAAATATCAGCAAGGATATTTTCACATAAGGTCTTTCTGGTCTCTTCCAGGCCAAATTGCAAAAATGGATTGGAGCCAAGATTCATGGTCAAACCATCATCCGTTTCCAAAGCATAGTATTCTGCGGTCTGTGTCCTTAAGTTCGTGGAACTGATTGCCGTGTATCTTGTAATAAAATCAGAGAAACTACTGGAAAATCTCTGCTTCTGGGTAATCTCCATAACCGGCTCATTGCCATATTTACGAAGTTCCAGTTTTCCCTCACGGTTAATGACAAAGAAACCGCCAAGCACCTGTCCGATATAATAAAGAACATCACGATAGGTTTCTATATCATTATCGCTATACACGGAAAGAATCTCCGTGCCATTTGGCATGGCATCAATCTCTTCTTGTGTCTGGGCAAACTCCACATGACAGGCTCCACAGCATAACATAATGATTTCATACGCTGTTCCAGCCGTACTGGTACCGCTGAAATTTTCCTCAAATCGGAGCATGTAATCATAGGCTTTCAGCTCCAGACACTTGACCATTCGGTTGGCTTCACTTACCTCATACACACCCATTGGTATACTCTCATAAGTTCCATCTGCCAGACACAAATGATAAAATAATTCCACGGTTGCTCCATCTAAGGAATATCTATCCACAGACAAGAATAATGTAATTCCAATCTCTGCAGCATACATCGTACCAAGTTCCATTTCTGCATTTCCACAGCACTGGGCAGAAATATATCCACTGCCCTTTACAATCTCTTTCTCGGAAAATTCATGTACCACACCTGTTTTCGTGGTAATCTTTCCAGTCCAGTAGTATCTCCTTGTGTTTTCCTGTACCGCTGACAGGAATGCTTCACTTACCGGGTACATTCAAACACCGCCTTCCTATAATTCTTTTAAAGTAAAGGATACCGTCCACAATCCCCTGTATGATGTATCCTTTTCCAATTTCGCTTTAAATCCCTCAACATACATTTCCGTGTTCTTCATATCCGCTGTTTCCGTGTCAAAATAGTCCACTGACAACTTATCCTGTTTAGAATAAGCAGTCAGCGCTTTCAGCCACTTTGCAGTCACAGAGAAAGCGACAGAAATGTTTACTACACCCTGACGGACAACATCCCTCTGTGTGGTTCCCGCTTCTGTCTCTCCGCTACTGTCTGCTTCCACCGATGATAATGACACATCATAAGAATCAGGCAGAGGAAGGACAGTTCCGTCAAATTTCAAATATTCAAAAAATGCCATCTTACCTTCCTCCACTTCTTAGATTCATTCTCTGCTGGGCATTCACAATTACTTCATCAAGCATTGTTCCACCCAGGTAAATTGGAATCACAATATCCCCATGCTGTCCATTCATCTGGCTAAGCGCTTCCGTAATGGCAAATGTGATTCCACTAATGCTTTCTGTTGCTGTCGGTGCTTTCACATTCATATCTGTACCATATCCGGCTAACGCCATCTGTGGACTGATGACCATATCCCCGGCAACACCTTCCACAGCCTTTGAAACCATTGCCTTGCTCTGCTCAATCCCCTTTGCAAGACCACTCATAAAGTCGGGCATCCAACTTTCATAGTCGGTCAAAGGTCCTTCATCCGGAACAGAGAAATGCAAGAATGAACGGATTGTCTCCGCCACATTCGTTACTGCATCCTTAACCTTGCCTATGCAACTCTTAATACCATTCACAATTCCCTGAATAATATCTGCTCCCCACTGGAATGCAGAAGACGCCAGGTTCTTAATAAAGCCAACTGCATTGTTGAATCCTGTCTTGATGGTATTCACAATGCCTGATACCGTGTTCTTAATGCCATTCCACATGGAATTAAATGCACCGGACACCACAGATTTGATGGTATTTAAGACTGTAGTAAATACTGTTTTTATTGTATTCCATACCGTTGTAATGACCGTCTTAATTGCATTCAATATGGTTGTGATGACCGACTTGATGGCATTGAACACGGTTGTAACAATGGTTTTATAAATATTGAAATAGGTGGTCACTATCGTACTGATCACATTCAGCACTGTGGTAAAAATCGTTTTGATACCCTCCCAGATAGCCGAAAAGAATTTTTTAATTCCATTCCAGATAGTCTGGGCGACATTGCTGATTGCTTCCCATGCAGATACGAAAAACTCCTTAATGGCAGTCCATACTGCAATGGCAACCTCTTTGATGTTCTCCCACAAGTCAATCCAGAACTGCCTAAACTCCTCATTGGTATTCCACAGATAAATAAAAGCCGCTACCAGTGCGGTAATAGTTGCAATAACCAGGAATATCGGATTGGCAAGCATGGTTGTGTTCAATGCTGCAAACGCTGTTTTTACCGTATTGATAACTCCAGCAAGTTTTGGAATCACGGTCATGATTGTTCCCACTGCAGTAATCAGCTTACCAATAACAATCAGAATTGGTCCTGCAACAGCCAAGATTCCACCAATTACCAGAACTGCCTTCTGTACAATAGGATTCATGTTTGTAAACGCATCGACTGCCGCCGTAATCTTTTCCACAAGTCCTGTCAGAAATGGAATCACATACTCGGACAACTTAATTGCCAGAGATTCCAGTGCACCTCCCAACTGTTCCACCTTACTCTGTAAATTGTCCTGCATGACCGCCGCCGTCTCTCCGGCAACACCTGTACAGTTATTCATGGAAGCAGTCAGCGCATCATATTCTTCCTGTGTCAGATTGAGCAAAGAAATCAGACCGGACATACCTTCTTTTCCGGCAAGTGCTGTTGCGTAATAAGCCTTCTGATCATCCGTCAATCCATTGAAACTGGTTCTCATGATTGTGATGATTTCATCCAAAGACTTAAAAGAACCGTCCGCATTTGCAATCTCAATCCCCAAATCTTCCATTGCATTCACCACTGTATCAGACGGTTTTGCCATGTTTGCAAGTACCGTCCTAAGAGATGTACCTGCCTGTGAACCCTTGATACCAGCCATAGACATGGCGGATAATGCTGTTGTCACATCTTCAATGGATAACCCCATGGATTGAGCCAAAGGAGCCACATACTTATAGGATTCTCCCAAGTCAGATACCCCGATGGTACCTGAGTTTGCCGCCTGTGTCATAAGGTCCGCCACTCTTGCGGAATCCTTTGCAGATAATCCAAATCCAGTAATCGCATCTGCCACAATGGTTGACACTGTTGCAAGGCTCTCTCCGGAAGCTGCTGTTGCATCCAGAACACCAGCCATACCATCAATAATCTGGGTGGTAGACCATCCGGCTTTTGCCATCTCGGTCATAGCCTCCGCAACTTCTCCGGAAGAAAACGCTGTAGTCGCTCCTAAATCAATAGCTGTCTCACGAAGCTTCTCAAATTCCGCACCGGTTGCTCCTGTTATTGCCTGAACACCGGACATTGCTTTTTCAAAATCGGTTGCAACCTTAAGCCCAGCCACACCAATTCCGGTAACTGCTGCAGACATTGGCAAAAGTGACTTTCCAACGCTTTCTATCTTTCCGCCAACTTCCTGAAACTTTGTACCGGTTACAGAAATTTTCTGTAATGCCACCGCGGACTGCTCTGCCTGTTCTTCCAAATCTTCCAGCGCTTGCTCTGTGGCAATGATTTCCCTCTGGAGTGCATCATACTGGTCTTTGCTTATCGTTCCCTGATCCAATGCGGCATTGGCCTGTTCACTGGCAGTCTTTAAGGCTTCCAGTTTTTCCTTTGTCGCCTGAACCTCTTCATTCAGTAATCTCTGCTTCTGGGATAAGAGTTCCGTATTGCCCGGATCTAATTTCAGCAACTTCTCCACATCACGGAGCTGTGACTGGGTATTACGGATTTCACTGTTCACACTCTTTAATGCTGTTGTAAGTTTCGTGGTATCGCCACCGATTTCCACAGTAATACCCTGTATTCTGCTTGCCATTTATCCTCTCACCTCCCGTTTTAAGCATCAAAAAAGCCCGGATTTCTCCGAGCCAAAAAGAAAGCACCTGCCATTTCTGACAGATGCCTTTCGAATTATTTACACGAATCAATCAATTCCAATATTGCTGATGATTTATAAAAATATGAAATACCAGAATGCCCTTCATCTCCCGAATAATGTCCAGCATTTATACCTACCACCATAACTTCTCGATAAAAATCTTCTGGCGCACTAATTCCAGGTCCAGTTCTGAATCCTTTTTGAAGAGCAAATACAGGACTTCCAGATGCTCCATTACTAGAAAAACCTTCGTAAGCGATTATATCTGCATCTGGAGCAGATACATCTCTCGCATAACCAAATCTAGGATCACTAGCAATTGTACCCGTTCTAAAAATTGGAGTATGATTTTTCTTATCAAACCATTCTGGAAAACCCGGATAAGCAATTTTATCGCACACAACTAATTTCGCATCCAATTTTTCCTTAGATGCAAGCATCTCATATCCTATAGAAGCAGAAATGTTTTTTGTCGAAGCACACTGAGGATTCTTCAAACATGCAATATCATTATACTCATTTGGATGAAAAATAAATTTATCTGGATTAGTGATTTCCACTTTTCCATATTGACTCGGCATATTGTTCTCATCTAAATCTTCATATCCTTCAAGCACCAAACTAATCAAAGTAGCAACCGGATATTCTGGACGTTTGTATGATAATTCTGCCACATGCCGATTCGTAATTAAATATATATCTTCATCTTGCTTTACCAAAAAACCAGTACCTGATACCACTCTTACACCATCAGGAGTATTCCAAGTTGTAATTGTGCGTTGTGCAGTATATAAATAGCCATTAGATAATCCATGTGTCATATTACATTGTCTCCTTTGTATGAAAATAGTCTACAATGAATTATACCTCCTCATTTGCAAAACAACAATAACAAGAACACCTATTAGAATCTATCAAAATCTTCTTGAGTGGCCAACTGCGCATACTTACAGTCATCATTTCTACTCTCCGCATACATATCATTGATAAGGCCTATCGACAACAGCTCCAAATCTGCCATCGACAAGCCTAATTGTACGCATCGGAGAAGGAACAGCGGCGTTGTCATTTCACGGTCTGTCGGACGAAGTTTTTTTTAGCTTCCACATCAGTCTGCACATTCAATCCCCAAAGTTCAATGAGCTGTGGGAGAACCTGGTAAATGGAAAAGGTGTTGAATCCATCCAGCCACTCTTCCGGTGTGTTCGGAATGCTTGCCTCTGCATGTTTCGCCATAACAAAGGCGATATTCTCAAACATCTCCAAAGAAAACATGTCCAGATTGGAACTTTCCTCACTGTTGTCTCCAATAGATTTTTCCAATGCTTTCAGGTCCTTGTAAATATCCCTCTGGAACTTCATGCGGTAAATTCTCGGAATGGCAGCAGATGCCTTAAAAGACACCTGCTTACCGTCAATCTCAATCTGTTTAATCATACTCATTATGCTACGCCCTCTCCTTCATCAGATTCTGTTACAGTCGGCATATATACAGCTTTGTACCAGTCATTGTAAACGGTTGTATCTGTAGTATTTCCTGTCTTCGCCTTCACAAGACCACTGGAAAGCGGTGTTGCCTTAATGGTCAGTGTTTCTGTCTGTACCTCTCTGGTATCCTCGTTGGTCTTACCTTCGATACCCGGTCTGGACGCGGCACAATTATAAAGCACGTGGCGGATGTGCCTCTGGTCACCATCAAACTCAAACAAGAGTGCAAAGGATTCCAATTCCACCTGTGCGTTCTCAATCAGAACACCGTTATCATCCAACTCTTCCTTCAGGATTTCTGTACGGAAATCTTCTGGGATAAGTGCAAGTTCCAGATCTCCCTCATAACCCATGTTATTGTTGATAACATAGTAGGCGATACCATCTGCATAAAAGTTTTCCGGTTCTCCATTAGCATCTAAGGAAATAGATACAGAACCCGGAATGGATTTCGGATCTCCATAGGAAACCGTACCATCCTCTGCAATGGTTAAAAGCGCATAGTGTGCGTTTTTCAGATTATACTTTACTTTGTTATTTTTCTCTGACATCTCTATACCTCCATCTCTGCGTAAAAAGATTCACTGGATCTTTTTACTGCATACCTAAGTAAAATGTGTAAAGGACTTCATAGAGCTTTTCGCTCTCTATCCAAGTTTCAGATTTGTTGTAAAAGATTCCGTGTTCATCCAACACATCCTCCAACTGCTGTTCCACCGCCAAATCTTTCAAATCGGTGTACAGTTCTATATGAACCTCATTTATCTTGTAATAGACCTTGCCATCCGCTGAGAAGTTATTGCTTCCGGGAAGCAGATAGCAGATAAATGGTGGCTCCGGCGATTCCCCTTCTGCAAAGTGATGGTATGCAAAGGGAATCTGTGTCTCATTTAAAATCTGCAATAATTCTTCCATCTTCTAACCTCTCAGTGCTCTTTCTATCTCTTCCTGTAACTGGCGGATTCCTTGCTGTTCTGCCGGTGCAATATGGGCTTTTCCTTCCACTCTTCCGCCATTTCTTTTGGCATGACCATATTCCAGAAGATGTGCCAGCTGATACCGGTTCTTAGAATGAACCACCATTGTCAGCGTCTGGGAGGTTTCCCTGACCTTCTTTGCTGTCCAGCTCTTTGCATATTTTCCGGTATCTTCCGGAGCATTTGCCTTTATCTCCTTACGGACTGTGGTACTTGCATGTTTTACAGCTTCTTTCATGTCATCCGTGGCAAGCTCTGCAAATTTAGTCAATCCTTGCATGATCACATCTGCCATATCATTGATATTTACCGTAGATGCCACCCCTACCGCCTCACTTTCTTACATCGGAATTTCAACGATTTCTTCTTGTAGTTCATGTGATCTACAGAAAGAATGTTGTAAATCTCCCCGCGGAACAGAATGCGGAAACCGGTGGACACGATGTCCACAAGTTGACTGCAATACCTGACTGTAAATGTGATACCCACATCATCTATTGTCTGCCCTGCTTCTGATTTTTCGTTTCTGCTCTCGCCTCCAATCGTAGCAAAACAGGAATAATAATCTTCCCACGCATTCTTACGATTACCAATAGCATCAGACACTGCAGCACTCTTCTGGAACAGGATTTTTTCATTCAGCAAAGATACCTTCATCAGAACCCCTCCTGTCTGCACCCAAAGAGTAAAGAACGGAGTGATAATGTTAATACATGATGGTCTGCTTCTTCCCTGTGTTCATACAGATAAGCAACCGCATACATAACCGCAATTCTGGCACAAGGTTCTTCCTCAAAAGCATCTTCATCAGTAATCCTTGCCACGTCCATGCATAATGTCTGGGCAGATTCCATGATATTACGGAGCAAAGTATCATCATCTTCAAAGTCCACACGAAGATATTTTTTCATTTCATCCAATGCAACTACCACGTTTCCACCTCCATATTAAGATGGTGCCGGCCTAAGCCGACACCACCCTGTCACCAGAATTAGACACCCATTTTAAGTACCTGAACTGCTTCGGCAAGCACCAACTTACCATCCACACGTTCCTTGGCAACAAAGCCGACCATACCATTTCCGGCAAAGAGTTCCTTAAGCTCTGCGAAAGAACGAACTCCACGGTCTCCAATGTTGTAGTAGCTGAAATCACCAAAGGCGATAACAGGCTTACCTGCAGCAATGGTAGGAACATATGCAGAAGTCATCACTTCATAGCCAAAGAGTCTGTCCGATTCTCCAGCCTGTAAAGAAGGCTGCCATAAATACTGACCGTTTTCATCTTTCAGCTTACGAAGTGCCGCAATCGTCGCATCGTTCATAATGAACTTCGCTTTCTTACGGTAAGGACGCTTTAATGCGTACACAAGATTGATGATTTCATCTGCTGTAATCTCTGTTGCACTTGCAGCAGTCACACCAATCTCTCCGCCACCCTCTTCTGCAAAAATACCAAGAGGCTTGCCGGTGCCATCTCCATTGAGGAATGCATCCTCTTCTGCATTTGCCAATGCTCTGGAGAACTGACGGATTAAGTAATTCTCTAAGCCAAATGCATTGTCATAAAGCAACTCTTCTGTAACCTTTACAGCTACATGGAGTTTATGGGCATCGAGATTGATCTGGTCGAACTTCGCATCACCAAAGGTTAATGCCTCACCTTCGTCAATCCATGCTGCAGCCGGTTTAGAACCCGCAATGTTAATCTTGCGTTCTCCACTGGTTGTAATGGTTGTACCAAGTCTACGGAAGATGTTTTCCTCTTCCAGACCTTCAATCAATCTGGAATCGTACTCTTCCGGAACTAAGTAACCACCATCTGCATCAATTCCCTCAGAAAGCACGTTTCTGATATTACGGAAATTGTTACGGATTGCATGAAGCATGGCATCACGGTATTCATCGGATGCACGACCTGTCTTCTTCTCCTGTGGATTAGCTCCGCCCATAGGTCTGTTTGTGATAGGAGTATTCACAGGCTTATTCAGCTCTGCTTCCATAGCCTCCATCTCTTCCATACGAGCAATCTCAGCAGAATAATTCTGCACCTTCTGTTCCATCTCTGCATAAGTCGCTGCATCCTCGGCGGATAACAGACCATCCTTATCACGTTTTGTTTCCACGAAAGCCTTTGCAGCTTCCCACACTTTGTTTCTCTTTTCTCTCAGTTCTAAAATAGTCATAGTAGATTACCTCCAATTTTTTAATAAATTAAGCCGACTCATCAGCGAATCGGCTTTGACTTTGTTACTGTTTTCAGTTTCATTTTTCTGCTGGATTCGACATTTCTCGGCAATCTTATCCATTAAAGAATTGACCACCGCTGTTTTTGAATACAGCATGGATACCTGTGGAATTTGCATCTCATCCACGGCATCATTTCTCTGGATGATTTCATCTGCAAATCCAAGCTCAATGGCCTTGTTTGCGTCCATCCATGTTTCCGCATCCATGAGATGTGCCAGTTTGGTTCTGGACATTCCGGTTTTCAACTCATAAGCATTGATGATGGAGTCCTTCACGCTTTTCAGCATGTCAATGGCTCTCTGCATTTCCCCAGAATCGCCAAAAGCAATGGTCATGGGATTGTGAATCATCATCATGGATACCGGAGACATCAGCACCGTATCACCGGCCATGGCAATGACCGAAGCTGCTGACGCTGCAATCCCGTCAATCTTAACTGTAACCTTGCCTTCATACTCACGGAGCATGTTGTAAATCTGGGCAGCCGCCACACAATCTCCACCGGGCGAATTGATCCAGACCGTAACGTTTCCATTTCCGCCCATCAATTCTTCCTTGAACATCTGCGGTGTCACGTCATCATCAAACCAGCTATCCTCTGCGATGGTGCCGTTTAGGAACAGTGTTCTCTCCACTGTTTCCATCTGTGTCTCCTGATTCAGAACCTTTTGGTTCTTCCACTTCCAAAACTTCTTCATTCGGTTCGCTCTCCTTTCCCGCAAATATTCCTGCGTCTTTTAATTTGGTCATATTCCCGTTAATAAGGTACAGATCGCCACCTTCCTCTTCCGGAATACGGTCAAGATTTTCAAGTTCCCTGATATCATTGGCGCTCATCCAACCATTCTGTCTGCCGGTGGCATATCCATTCATACGGCTCTGATAATCACCACGGAGCAACCCATCCACATTGAACTTGACAAAGTATTGTGTTTTTTCATCCGCAGAAAATAAGGAACGGACAATGGCCTGTTCCCACCTTGCGACCCATGGGTCTAAGGTATATTTCACGAACTCCAAAGACTGCTGCTCAATATTAGAAAAGCTCGACTTCTCCAAATCTCCGACCATGTGTGGCGGAACTCGGAAAATACGAGCTATTTCATTTATCTGAAATTTTCTTGTTTCTAAAAACTGTGCCTGTTCCGGTGAAATAGAAATCGGTGTGTACTTCATTCCCTCTTCCAGAACTGCAACCTTATTGGCATTGGAACTTCCACCAAAGGCAGATGTCCAACTCTCCCTTACCCTTTGTGGATCCTTTACGGTTCCCGGATGCTCCAGAATACCGCCCGGTGTGGCACCATTTGCAAAGAACTTTGCACCATACTCTTCACAGGCAATCGCCATACCAATCGCATTCTTTGCCATTGCAATCGGAGAATATCCAACCAATCCGTCAAATCCAAGACCGGGAATGTGAAGCACATCCGAAGGTTTCAGATTGACCATGCTCCCTTTCATGGTCGGAGCATCATCCTTACTGGTGTTGTACTGATAATAAAGCTGTCCCTTATCATCCCTGTCCACCGTCATTCGGTTCGGCATCAACGGATACAATGCAATGATTTCTCCCTTGCCATTGCGGATAATCTGGGCATAAGCATTTCCCCATAGGAGCAAATGCGTCATCAATGTCTCCCTGAATACAAAGGAAGTCATTTCTGGATTCGGTTCATCATGGAGCAAAAAATAAAGCGGATGTTTTACCGCTTTCTCCTTTCCACCATCTCCGTTATATTTATAAACATGAAGCGGAAGACTTGCTACCGCCTCTGATAAGATACGCACACAGGAATACACCGCTGTCATCTGCATGGCAGAACGCTCATTAACGTTCTTTCCACTGGAACTGCCACCGATAAAAAATCGGTATGCACTGCCGGATGTTGCATTCTGTGGCTTATCTCTTGATTTAAATATTTTTAATAATACTCCCATTGAAACCTCCTTCAAGTTTTCAAGTAAATTTTAGCGTAATAAAAGAGCCGACATCTCGACTCTGGCGTTGGACGTAACATTGGGGAGCAAATCCTACAATTAACAGCACAATTTGTTCCCCAATTTAACATAATAAAAGGACCATGTATTTCTACACGATCCTCGCAAGCATTCTATGTACTCAAATCCAATCTCGTCTTTCTTTATTCCACTGACGCTTAAATTCTTTATTCTGTCCTATTGCCTCCACAATCGGAATCAAAAGCTTCTTAGATTGCTCTATTGCTTCTGCAAATTCAACTTTCATCATTGCTTTCTTTTTCTTGATGAATGCTCGCCATCTTCCCTGTCTTACAGAATCTTCTGTAAAATCAGAATCAAAAGCAACTATATCATCAAATCCAGTTTCTCTATGCGTAAACGTCTCTATAATTGCATTTTTCAGTTCATTACCATCCAGATCATAGTTTGCCGACAACACATAAATATCATAGAAATCCTTGTATCTTCCATTTGCAAGTCCAAGAGAAACAAAAGCTTCAAACTTTTCTGCGATTACGGAGTAAATAGAATAAGCATATACCTCTGGAGCCTCCATATCAAGCAATACTGGAAAGTTCATACGCATACGCTCTGGATAAATCACATCTCCAAAACCAATATCGATAGATACCGGTACTCTTGTGCGATCCAAATATCCCATAATGGAAACATTTACTCCATGATACTCCTTAAATTCAGTAATGTTGATTACATCCAATGAATCCAAATCGAATCGTAAAGCATCATCACATTCGATAGAAAAAATATTATAGAATACTTTCTTCATCTCTTCAGCATCATTTGATATATGCTGAGCAAGAAGGTCTATATCCATTGTTGCTCTCGCAAAGTTTCCATCAAACAATGCATACAGAAAAATGCCACCTTTTAAAGTAAAGCGTTCTGCATACTCTGAAATTGACAGCCTATAAATTGTTCTCTCCAACCCATAGGTTACCAATTCATCCTGCATCGTTCTTCCATCTTCTTTGGCCTGATTTTTCAATCTATCCTTTATTGATATTGCACTTATCATACAAGCACCTCCAGATATGTTTTCATAACTTCTCCGCATTTAAGCATTTCTGCATAACGCAGCAGTCTGTTAAGATTTCTATCCTTTCGTCTAAGGTAATTCACAAGAATTTCTTTTGTTTCCTCAATCCCTATCTTTTCACGGAAGAAAACTATGTCTACAACCGTTTTTTCGATATCATAGATTTTAAATTGATTCTTTCCTTCCTGCACTGTTTCAATTCCCATTTCAAAGCGGTCATCTGCATAATAATACACAGACAGCGCTGGCCAATCAGGCATCGTAGAAATCTTGGCTTTTCTCTGAATAGCCACATCTATAGAATCTGGTCTATAGGTTGTCAGATTATAATAAGACGCCGCACTCATAAGACAAACTACACCTTTGGGAGCATATGCCGGAACATAATAAAAATCCGATTCTACACCTTGATAGCTTGTATTCTCATAATATTTCTTATTCAGTTTTAGCAGTGTCCCACCCTCAACCAGCTGATTGATTTTGTAATGGGAAAACCCTGCCGTTTTTAGTTCATCAACTGAAAAAATCATCTGATCTTCAGGAAGTCTAAGTTCATTAACCATTCATATCACCTCAATTGAAGCATTCCCATTTTTCAGAAATATATTTGATTGTTTTTCGGCAATTATACTTATTTGCCGAATTTCATTTAAATTATATCTCCATAAAACAGATATGTCAATCGTAAAGTGAAATATTGCTGATCAAATAAACAAAATACCACGCTCATCATAAACAGATGCTGTGACATCATTCCCACAACGAATTGCTCTGTCCAATCCCATAATTGTTGCAATGGCACCATCAATCTTCTCTGTGGATTTTTCCTTGTCGGCTTTAATGTTGCCCGCCGGATCTGTTCGGATAAAAATATTATCCATCATCCAACGAAGAACCGGATGTCCTCCATGAGCCAATTTCTTCTCTAATGTCAGTTTCATCAGTTCCTTAGTTGGAGGACTCATATCTTTGAATCCCTGTCCAAACGGAACTACTGTAAATCCCATACTCTCAAGATTTTGCACCATTTGTACCGCTCCCCAGCGGTCAAAAGCAATCTCACGAATATTGAAACGTTCGCCCAATCTTTCTATAAATTTTTCGATATATCCGTAATGAACCACATTTCCCTCTGTGGTCATAAGTTTCCCTTGCTTTTCCCAGACATCATATGGAACATGATCTCGTCTGACTCGCAGTTCTAATGTATCCTCCGGAATCCAGAAATAAGGCAATATTGCAAATTTGTCATCCTCATCTCTCGGTGGAAACACCAATACAAAAGCCGTGATGTCCGTAGTGGAGGATAAGTCCAAACCACCGTAACATACACGGCCTTCCAAATCGTCTTCATTTACATGGAATGCGCACGCATCCCATTTTTCCATAGGCATCCATCGGACTGCCTGTTTTACCCATTGGTTCAATCTTAACTGTCTGAAAGCATTTTCTTCTCCCGGATTCTGTTTTGCAGAATCACAGGCAGCCTGAACCTTATCAATACTAACCGTAATCCCCAGAGACGGATTTGCTTTCTTCCACACTTCCGGGTCTGTCCAGTCATCATTCTCATCTGCACCATAAATCACAGGATAGAATGTTGGATCTATCTTTCGTCCCTCAATAATATCCTTTGCCTTCTGGTGTGTTTCATAGCAAATACTGTTTGTATCGGTACCCGCTGTTGTAATCAAAAAATACAATGGCTGTGTTCTGGCATCTCCGGAGCCTTTGGTCATAACATCAAACAATTTTCTGTTCGGCTGTGTATGCAGCTCATCAAACACAACCCCATGGATATTAAAGCCATGCTTAGAATAGGCTTCAGCCGACAACACTTGATAAAAACTGTTTGTCGGCTGATAAATAATCCTCTTCTGGGATGCCAGTATCTTCACTCTTTTATTCAGTGCCGGACACATACGCACCATGTCAGCGGCAACCTCAAATACAATGGAAGCCTGCTGCCTATCTGCAGCACATCCATAAACTTCGGCTCTTTCCTCTCCATCACCGCAAGTAAGAAGAAGTGCAACCGCTGCCGCTAATTCTGATTTTCCCATTTTCTTTGGAATCTCAATATAGGCCGTATTGAACTGCCTGTATCCGTTTGGCTTAAGCGTACCAAACACATCTCTAATAATCTGTTCCTGCCAATCAATCAATTCAAATGGCTTACCTGCCCATGTACCTTTTGTGTGGCACAGGCATTCGATAAAGGAAACTGCATAATCCGCCAGTTCCTGGCTGTATGTAGAATCCTTCGCCATGAACTTTGTTGGCTTATATTTTTTCAGTTTCCTCACGTTAATCCTCCATTTCTACCATACAATCAGCATAATACTCCCAATACTCCGCCGTTTGATATGCTTCCAGACTTCCTTTCGGAACATAAATCACAATCCCTTCCGTTGCCGCAAGGTCCAAACTTCTACTAAGTGTCGGTGGAACTGTTGGATAAAGATAATATCTTTGAAGTCCATAGCACTTATTGAATACATACCCTTCGATTTTAGTAACCGTAGATGGTATTTTGATTTCCTGCAATGAATAACATCCATAAAACAGGCTACTCGGAAGTGTCGTTATCCCTTCAGGTATATTTATTTTTCTAAGCGAAGGACAATCACCAAACGCATATGATCCTATTTGATTCACTGTGTCTGGCACTTCTATTTCCTGTAACATATCACATGAACGAAAAGCACTCTGTCCAATTTTCCATAATGTTTTTTGCATTATCACTTCTTTTAAGTTAGAGCAATCGTAAAATGAACTTTCACTTATTTCTGTACTCTGCTTTGATAAATCTAATTTTTCAATTCTTTTATTTCCGGCAAGAGCATATGTCCCATGTACTTTTACTTTTGAAGATAAAACAATATGTTCTAATTGCGTGCAGTTATAAAATGCATATTGTTCCAAAAAAAGATGTGTATCGGAAAAAACAACCCTTTTTAAGGAGCAGCTCCCTTCAAAAGCGGAGCTTGTCAAACCATCTACATTTTTCGGAAATGCTAAATATTCCAAAGCATAACTCTTTTGAAATCCTCTCCCAAAATCAGATATCTCTTTAGGTATCGTCACTGTTTTTATCGTGTAACTACAAAAGGTACCTTCCTTTAACGAAGTTATGCCCCTCCCAAGCTCCACTTTATAGATGGAATTTGAAAAGATCATATTTTCCAGTGAACCTCTGGCAATCTTATGAAGTATACAGGTGCCGTTTGTGCTTCCTTCCAACCAAAACTTTGCTCCCTCATCAGGGACAAGACGAATCACATAATTCCCTGGTTTCTCATAACTATGTTCAACGCTAACCAAGTTCGAAGTGCCATAGACATCCGAAGACTCCATAGGGCTGCCATCTCCCCAATCAATCCATACTGAATTTTCCTTTTCTTGTATAAAACCGACTTTCGGAGATAAGGTTTCCTCGTCCAAAGTAACATATATTCTTGTAGCTCCATCATCTGTGATGTACATAGATGCTATTTCCAGTTCGCTTCCTTCTTCAAGGATATTCTCCAATGACCAGTTCCACTCTTGTCCTACCAAACCTTTATACTCCGGTAATGGTGGCAACTCTGTCAATTCTGAAATCTCGGCAAAAGTATAACTGTATATCAAATCTCCATATGGTCCATAAAATCGAATCGGCTTATTCAGATCTGCACCCTCTCCGCTATATGTCGAAATTTCCAGAATCGCCCCTGGCATCTCTCCTGGCTTATATAGTCCTGCTGTACCTGCTTTCTCACGGATGGCATCTGCAATCTGTGTCAGCGTTTCTTCTTTCACTAATACATTTCCCATCAGTATGCCACCTCATTTCCATCTATCAATCCATCAAGCGTCTTCTGTAACTGTTCCACCTGGCTAGCAGATGCAAGCCCCAGTTCTTTTGCCGTTTTATTTCCAGACAGCTCCACACCGTTTATCTGTGGCTTATCTTTCATGCTCTCATAATTTGCAATCGCCGGAACATTGCTTAATGTTCCACTTACTTTTTCCATCTCTACGCCACCTCCACTGTCAGATTTAATTTCTTATTTGCAACGAATGTGCAGCGGTAGCCATTCTCTTTATTCAAAGACAATTCCCAAATATACTTTCCAATCTCCAATGTCTTTGTGTGTTCTTCCTTAAATGAAATGGTCTTTGATTCCATATCCGCCTCAATGGTAAATGCCGGCTCGAAATCATACTTGTTTGCTTTTGCTGCAAATACAACCCTGTCACCTTTTTCTATTTCATAAACAGAACCATCTGGCAGAAAAATTTCAAATCCAAAGGTAGGTGTATCGCCTTTGGTCATTTCGATTTTGTAATTTTCATCTATATTCCAAGACACGTTTACATCCTCCCTTCTCTCAAACAACAAAAAAGGCTTCACAGATTCTTCCATGAAACCCTTATCGTTTTACTAATTAACTTTCCTACATTTATCTTCGCCATACACAATGTGCAAGCCGCTTCCATTATCCCACCTGACCATAATGGAGCCGATATCATCCACTCCTATGACTGTGCCCTTCGTGCCTATCGGCGGTGCCTGTATGTCATCCATCTTCACAAGCTCCACACGTGTCCCTGATGGATACTCTGCTTTAATTTTCTCGACTATCGCTCTGCTCGGAAACCGCATGTACACCACCCTTATCTTTATTATTTTTAAATGCTGCTGAACCACTGAGATTTTGAAGCAATATCTTTCGCTCTTTTTTATACTGCTCACCTATAAATCCCAATCTTAAAAGGAAACATCTGAATGCGTATTTTTCATTCTCAACCGCTTTTTCTGTTGCAGTGATTCGATTTTGATTCTTCGCCATCTCGCATAGTGCATAAATCAAATGGCTATAAGCTGTAACAGCGTCTTCATCCGTAGGTTTGACCTCGAACCAAGGAAAACTTACTTTTTCATCTCCCTCCTTGATTGGAAGTTCCTCAATCCCTAACGCCTTTTTGATTAAAGTCTGCTTGGAACTTATCAGGTTTTTAAGCTTTGTAAGCGCCTGGTCATTAAAATATGTTCTTGGCATCGATACTGTAAGGCCGATGTCCTCTTTCTCTGGTGCATCTTCCTGATTGTCAGATGCCAAATGATCTTCTGCCGAAGGAATTTCCTGCGTCTTAAGATAAGGATTTTCTTTTGCCACAAATCCCCTTTTCTCCAGTTCATTCAAAATATCTTTCATGGAATCTGCGTCCACGTTATTGTCAAATTCTAAATCACCATCACGGGTAATAGTCATGCAGCCAACTTCATATGCAAATGTCGGTGGTTTCTTGTACACGGATTTTGTTCCTGTAATTTCCTCTAATGCCTGTACAAATGGTTTTCTGTCTTTTAATCTGTAAATAATCTTCATGGTCTGTGCCTCCTTCTTTTTCGGTAGTACATATATCACTCTAAAGCACATAAATAGCAAGTAATATATCCGAAAAATGTGAACTATTTTTCTTCGGCACAAACCAGCAAGTCATCATACGAAACTTTCAAACCGTCACGAATTACAAACACATTTTCCGCTGTTCCCACCTGCTCGACATATCTTTTTACAATTACATCACAGAATTTTTCATCCAGTTCAATGGTTCTGCAAATACGTCCTGTCTGCTCACAAGCAATCAGTGTAGAACCACTTCCTCCAAAAGGATCCAAAACGATGCAGTTTGTCATACTAGAATTCTTAATCGGATAAGCAATGAGAGGAATTGGCTTCATGGTTGGATGATCACCATTCTTCTTTGGCTTATCAAATTCCCATATGGTAGTTTCTTTTCTGCCAGAATACCACTGATGTTTCCCCTTCTGCTTCCAGCCAAACAGGCACGGTTCATGCTGCCACTGATATGGACTTCTGCCTAGTACGAGGCTTTGCTTTTTCCAAATGCAGGTACCGGAAAGATAGAATCCTGCATCTGCAAAAGCCTTTCTAAAATTTAGACCTTCCGTATCTGCATGGAACACATAAATACTTGCATCATCTGCCATTGCTTTATTCATACAAGTGTAGGCATCAAGCAGAAACTGATAGAACTTATCATTTTCCATATTGTCGTTCTTGATTTTTCCGGCACTTCCTTCGTAATTCACATTGTAAGGAGGATCTGTTACAACAAGGTTCGCTTTTTTATCTTCCATCAGAATCTGATAGGTTTCTTCCTTTGTGCTGTCCCCACAGATAAGTCTGTGGTTTCCAAGTATCCACACATCCCCCGCTTTTGTTACAGTCGGCTTCTCCAGTTCTGCCTCTACATCAAAGTCATCGTCTTCCACATCATCATCTGATGCAAAAAGGTCTGCGATTTCCTTATCATCAAAACCGGTCAGGCCAATATCAAAAGCCTCAGCCTGTAATGCTTCAATTTCCACCCGCAACAGTTCTTCATCCCATCCTGCATCCATAGCCATTCGGTTGTCTGCCAGGATGTATGCTTTCTTTTGTGATTCAGTCAGATAATCTACAAACACACAAGGAACTTCTTCAATCTCCTCTGCCTTTGCAGCCATGATTCGACCATGACCGGCAATCACATTATATTCTCTGTCGATAATAACCGGATTGATAAATCCAAATTCACGAAGGGAAGAACGCAGCTTGTTTATCTGCTCCCCGGAGTGAGTTCTTGCATTATTTACATATGGAATCAGTTTAGAGGTTGCCACCAGTTTCATTTCTGTTGTCGTTTTCCCCATGCTGCGCCTCCACTAAAAAAGACCCCATTCAGCGAACTTCTCAAATCCACCAACGGAGTCTATATATTCTTTTGCTTGGCTTACGATTTCTGAATATGGAATACCATCAACCATATCGTCTCCAATAGCACAGCAAAAGCTGACAGGTTTTCCTGTTCTCTGTGCTTTTAAGAATGCATAAATATTTACAGATACATCTGCTTTGAATAAGTCCTTGCCATGAAGGCCGCCACCTGTTACGGAATCTGCCATATCAGAACCAAGCTTTCTGTTAGTTGCGCCAGTATCCACATTGATGCCACCGGTCCAATCTCCCAACGGATTCACTTCTGCGTAATAGTATCTCTGCTGCAGTTCTTCACTTTTCACATTGCTCTGACAGATAATCAGTCTCGCTTCATCCAAAATGTATTTTCCATCATAAGGATATCGACTGTAGATTTCTTTCGCAATTTTCGACATCTGTTTCTGTTCGTCTGTAAGTGGCACTCCCTTAAAAATACCATTGTCACCACAACGGAAACCTTTAGACTGATTCTTAGACAAATGCCCATCCTGCGGAACTATTACAATATCGCATTTTACTCTTCCTGCAATACGCTTAATGGCACTTTTCACTGCATTTTTATTGATACCGGCTGTTGTTTCAATAATCGCATGGCACACGCCATGTCCAATCAAAACCTCTGCTGCAATCTTTGGATTCTCTTCTGCTTTATAAGCCAAATCCACAATCGCACCTGCAATTCGGTCTGCCACCTTATCCGGATGGCTCGGATTTACTTTCTCAATCATAACTACATTCCCTTCCTGGTTCTTAATAACCGTTCCATCACATCATCTTGTGGTGTACCGCCCTGCCATTCTACAGAACAGTTCTCTTTTACCACTTGGAAAATCTGATACCACACCTGATTCACCTGTTTCATATATGTTTGGCTCATCGCCACATATGGACTGGCAATGGCATTTCCCGTAGTCGGATGCTTTGCTAAAAATCCATACTCAGAGATACATTGCTCACACTGAATCCATCTGGAAACGCTCATAGCATACTGTTCAATCAGCTGCTGATTTACCAATTTCTCACAGCCCCGTTCCTTCAGCCAAATCCATGTCTCCTTGTACACTTCTTCTGCGCACAAATCTTTTCCCATCTTCTGTTTTGCTTTCAGATATTCCTTTACCGGCGGAACATCTGCACCTTCAAAAACAGGAGGTTTTGGCAGTTCTATCACCTGTGCTGCGTCACCGTCTTTTATTTTATCCACCAAAGCCTTCGGTTTTCGCCCGGCACCGACTCTGGCACCGCCTCGGTTCGTACCGTCTTTCGCCATTTTTTACACATCCTTTCTGTGCGAGGGTTAATCCCCCGTTTGATTTCTGCTTTTTGTGCGTGAGACCTCCGCCCCGTTGCCCTAAGGACTTTCCTGCAGAGAAGTGCCCTCCCCCTACCGGTTGTGCCAACGGTCACCATTCTCTGCATGGATTCTTGCATGGCAGGACTTACAAAGAGCAACCAGATTGCTTCTCTCATGGGTTCCTCCTTTAGACAACGGAATCTTATGGTGGACTTCCTCTGTCTCCACAAGAATTCCCTTATCATAACAGACTTCACAAAAAGGATGTTCGCTTACATATTTGTCTCGGATTCGTTTCCAAGCTCTGCCGTATCTACGGCGTACAGCAGGATCCCTGTCGTACTTCTCGTAGCGTTTGTTCTCTTCCTTTTCATGCTTCTCACAAAACCTTCCCTCTGTAAGTTCTGGGCATCCCGGATAACTGCACGGTCTTTTCGGTTTTCTTGGCATCTCATTCACCTCCTTCTGGACATAAGAAAAGCCTCGCAGAAATTTTCTCCCACAAGGCTGGTTCATTGTACGTTTTTGCTGATTCTACTATATCACATAGTGGAGTTGGACATTTTCGGACAAATGTGGACATTTCGGGCGTTTTATATTTTTATCGGATTTTCCGGAAGTTCCACATGTGTCAGCGCTTTCCCATGCCACCTTCTGACGGTACGGGAATCAGCACCCAGCTCGTCTCCGATCTGCTCCCATGTATAGTTGTGAATGTATCTATAACGAAGAACCATTCTCTCATCTGTGTTACTGACCGTGTCAACCACATTCCTGATTTCATTTTTAAGGTCAACCAGCATATCAATCTCAGCATTTATCTTTTCTTCCTGCTCATAGATTCTTTCCAGACACTTTACAAAAGGGGCATCTGCACTGTGGTTTATCTGAACCTTATCTCCCATCGCGGGAGCAGAAATATTTGCAGACATCTCTCGCAGCCTTCCCAGTTCTTCAATATCTGAATCAATTCTATGATCGAGGCGATACGCCTGTTTTAAATATTCTTTTGCTGTCATCTTCCATCCTCCTCATAAAGCTTTCGAAGAATTACTGCTCCATCCACATCAGTCAGTGTCGTAAACCATTCAGAGCGAAAGAAACTTTCACAACTTTCTAATTCAATCCTCGCACTTTCATTCTGCGGTTTTCTTTTCAGTTTCCTTCTTGCGGTTCGCCAATCCTTCACTGCCTGCAGGATAATTGCATTTGCAAGTTTCTCATATGTGTCCATTATGCTCTCACCTCCAGCTTTGCTTTCACGGCATTGATCAGAGCATTTTGAACTTTCTCTTTTCTGAAAAGTGCTGCCATTACATCTTCATCAATGGTACCTTTGGCAATAATGTGATGGATCACTACCGTATCCGTTTGCCCTTGTCTGTGAAGTCTGGCGTTGCATTGCTGATAAAGTTCCAAAGACCAGGTAAGTCCAAACCATATCAGAGTAGATCCTCCTGCCTGAAGATTTAGTCCATGACCGGCAGACGCAGGATGAATTACTGCAACAGGAATCTTCCCTTCATTCCAATCTGCAATATCCTTCGATGTTTTAATCTCACGAACAGAGAATCGTGCTTTGATTCTGGTAAGATCATGCTGAAACCAGTAAGCAACAAGAACTGGCTTTCCATTGGCACTTTCAATCAAATCCTCCAGTGCATCCAGTTTTCTGTCATGAATCTGCCATGCTCTTTTTTCTTCATCGTAGATACAGCCATTTGCCATCTGCAGAAGCTTTCCTGAAAGAACTGCAGCATTGGCGGCATCAATTTCTTCATCCTTAATCTTTGCCACCATATCTTCACGAAAGGTTTCATAAATTTGAATCTCTTTCGCATTCATAAATACAGGAACTTCATTCATCACACATTCCGGAAGTGTCAGATAATCACAAGACTTCATGCTGATTGTAATGTCCGATATTCTCTTATAAATCTGTTCTTCCGCACCGGTCGCTGGTTTATAGGTAAAAATACGCTCACCATTTCTCTTGTCCGGAAGAAAGAATGCATTACGGTAGTGCGTAATATATCTTCCAAGTCTCTTTCCAAAATCAAGAATGCGAAACTGCGCCCAAAGATCCATTAATCCATTACTGGAAGGTGTACCGGTCAAGCCAACAATTCTTTTTACAAAAGGTCTTACTTTCAGAAGACTCTTAAATCGTTTTGACTGGTGGCTCTTAAAAGAAGAAAGTTCGTCAATCACCACCATATCAAAAGTAAATGAAACACCGCTCTTATTCACAAGCCAATCTATATTTTCTCGATTGATAATATAGATTTCTGCTTTCGCTTTTAATGCTGTTTTCCTTTCTGCTTCCGTTCCAACTGCAACGGAGTATCTTAAATTCTTTAGGTGATCCCATTTCTTCAGTTCTGCAGGCCAGGTATCTCTTGCCACTCTCAGAGGTGCAATCACTAAAACTCTTGATACTTCAAAGCTGTCAAAGATAAGATCATTCAGTGCTGTCAGGGTAATCGCTGTCTTACCATTAACCCAAGCCCATATCCAAAAAGACTGCAGCAATCTCGTTATTCTTTATAAAATCGATTGCATACTGCTGATAATCATGTGGTACGAACTTCATCGGGCATCACCTCCAATCTCTTTGATCACATTATCGATCTGTGAAATATCATCTACGCAGTAAACCGAAAAGCCGAGTTCTTCCAACTGTCTTTTTCGCCTTACTTGCAGCGGACGCATGGTTTCTCCGGGTGCCTTTAATTCAACAAATGCTATCTTACCAATTGGAAACAGCACAATGCGGTCAGGCATACCATCTAAACCAGGACTTACAAACTTTGGTGCGAAACCGCCCTTTTTCTTTACTGCCTCCACAAACTTTCTTTCTATAAATCGTTCTCTCATATCTTTCACTGACACAAGGAACACATCTACACAACCATTTCCCATATATTTCTTGCGCGTGTGTACATGCACAAATCTTTTCATATAGAGATAAATTCGATTTTGAATATAAGGGAAATCGTTGTGTTGTGACGTATTCTTGTGTTCCTAACCTCCAAACTTGTAAAGTCGCTGCCTGCCATAAATTGGCTGACGCTTAATGGCAGTGGTTCGCTCCCAGCCGCTGATCTGACTCATAAGTGCCGCAATACTGTAACTGTCTGTCGGCTTTAATTCTTGCAAAGACTTGCCGAAACATTCGCACCAGATTTCTGCATTGCTGACCTCCGTACGAAGCTCACAGCCTTTATGAACCGGTGAACCAAATTCACTGCCATTTAGGTAATTTCTTCTTTGGAACAGATCCATCGAATCCCAATCCTCCGGAAGCATAGTATTCAGATACTCTTCCACCATACCGACACGCTCGTCCACTTCCATGGCAGACTGCTGCATCTTTTCTGCTTCTGCAAGAACATCCCCTTCTAAGTACAGCTTCTCCCCGGATTTCCAAATCTCTTTTGCCTCTGCCCAAAACTGAGTGCGAAACTCCGGCGTAAAGTTCCAGGTCTTTTTCTGTTTCTTCTGATGAAGCTTGATAATCCAAAAACGGCGGTTGCCTGTGATATCACGCAAATACCCACGCTCTCCATTAACCGTAGCAATGATAATGCACTGGCGTGGGTGGGATTCCACCACTCGTCCGTAAGATGGTCGGTACTTGTCATCGCAGGTGGAAAGAAATGCTTTCACTTTCTCGATGTCGGCTTTCTTCATACCTGCCAGTTCTCCGATTTCTACTGCCCAGAATCCCTGAAGTTTTTCTGCACCGGACTTATCATCCATATCTGTCAGGGATAATGTTTCTGAGTAATATTCCGGAGATACCAAATCCTTTACTATCGTGGACTTACCGATTCCCTGATCACCATCCAGAACCGGAACACAGTCAAACTTGATTCCCGGAACATAAATTCTTGCCACTGCTGCCGCAAAAGTCTTTCTGGTAACCGTGCGAACATACTCTGTATCCTCTGCCTGTAAATATTTAATAAACAAATCTTCCACCCGCTTCACACCATCCCACTCCGGCAGACTGTTCAAATAGTCACGAACCGGATGAAAATGTCTGTCATCTGCCGCTTTCGTAAAAGCAACGTCATGGTTACGGCTGGAAAATGCCAAATATCGGATGTCGATAATGGACTTTAGCTGCGCAGTATCTGCATCTCTCCAGAAAGAGTTCCCTTCCGGGCGCTCCCAAGGAAGCGATCCCGTAATCTGAATACGATTTGCCAGTTCATTAAAAGCAAAGTTCTGGAAATCCGGATCATTGTTAAGGATAAGATTCAGATTATAAACACTGTTCTCCAAAAGACCCGTTCTTGGCTGATACTTAAGCTTTGTCATCCAGTCACTGTCAGAATCTGCAAAGTCCGTCTTCGCTTCCAATAATTTTTCTTCCATAGCAAGACGTTTCACTTCGGCATCCTCCATTGCCAGTTCACACATCTCATTGAAGGATTTTTTGCTGTCATCATCACCGAACTTGTGGATACGAACCAGATCAAAAGCATTACACAATTTCAGATACGCTGGATCCTTTGCATGGTGAGAATAAGCGAACTTGCCATCTTCGATGATTTCCACACCTGCCATACTGGAAGACTGAATATAGTGATATCTGTTTTCGTTATCCGTTGACTCATATACATCTGAAAGAAATTTTTCAATGGCTCGGTGAATTGGAAAATAAGTGCGATTGAATAATCCGACTGTACCATCCTTACCAAGCGGATCTTTTACTTCCGCCGTTCGTGTCGTATTCGCTCGGCTTTCTCTGGAAGATGTCGGGAGTCTGGTCGGATCAGTCCATTCCGGATGAGCAGATAAAATATCATCCGGATTCAGCCACTCTTTCTCCACCTCTTTAAACACATAGACTCCGTTTGATGGTGTAGATGGCCAGTACATTAACTGATTGGGCTGATAGGAGCATTCATCGAAATAGTCGATACCGAGCATTTCTGCCAAATATCTGGAAACAGCAACAAACTCCTCCGGTGTCACATCACGAGTCAGCGGATACACCAAACGCACTCTTGGGTGATCTTCTGTACTGCTATGTGTGGTATAAAGAATCGATGTATACGGTGCATTCATTTCATAGTTTTCTAAAAAAGCTTTATCGATTCTGTCACCATCCAAAGCAACCATAGAACGAAGCTCCACAGTATCTATTTTTCTTCTGCCGCCTTTTAAGGCTCCTGCCACAAATCCACCATGATCTTTCACTGTGTCTCGCTTTGCTTTATTGAATTTTGCGTACTCTTCTGCCGATTCCGGCGTACGAATCGTGACCTTCAGACGTTCTTTCAGTTCATCGAAAGTAATCGTTTTATTCGTCCAGGTCTTTGCCTGTCGATTATTCCCATATGCGATTGCCAGTGGTCTCATAAGCATTCCACCTCCGTAAAATCATTTGCAAAGTATCGCACTGCCTGTCTGCGTCTCTGTGCTTTCTCAATTTCAGTTCTCATACCTGCAGTAATGCGTTCTGACAGAACCCACACCTCCTGGCATTTACCCATCAGAACTAAATCCATATGAAGTGCCAGTTCATGTTCCTGCTTACTTTCATCATTCATAAATGGGAACAACAAATGCGGCGTTACCGGAATGCATCCATTCTGATATGCGTACTCTGCAAAAGCTGCTGCCTTCTCTTTATTTGCCTCAATGTCTCCTGAAAAAGGAGCACAAATATAAATCAATGGACGAAAACCAATCTTTGACTCTGCTTTCATCTCACGTTCTATATTTGCAATTGCATGATATGGTACTACATCCATATAGCCTTCTGCGTTTCGAATCCCCATAGCTCTCCCTCCAATCCAATGCATATTAGTTGTTCAGATACAAACTCTGCCCTTTTCTCTTTTTGTAATTCCATGTGAACTACCTCCAAAATCCTTATTAGAAGCACTGCCTCCTACCAGGTAGCCGTAAGAGACAATGCAAAAGGACGTTTTAGAAAACTTTTTTTCAGATTATTAATCGCTCTGCGGTATCTGTGTGATACATTGTTCGGAGTGTCGCCAATAAGGTCGGCATACTCTGCCACCGTCATGCCATCTAAAATGATTGCAATCAACATATCTGCCTGTGCCGGTTTCACTGCTGCACGGATTCTGTCACAGCAAGCTTCATAGTCATACTGCTTGTCCTTTTCCAGTTCCTGTCTGCAGAAGATTCTAGGATCTCTTACCTCTGACATGAGTGGTTCCGAACACTCCACCTCATCTGTTTCCTCATCCGGAGATACTTTGCTATATCCACGATGACGATTAAATTTGTGCCAATTGTTGTAATCCTTTTTGTTAAACTGCTCATTCCATTCCTTCTGAATCAGTTCTTCACGCTCTTTTTGGGAAAGTCCTTCACCTTCAAGGGACAGACTGACCCGCATTTCCTCAGTTGTCTTTGCATCCAGCTCGATGGTCTGAATTTCGTTTTCATAACGAATTTTTAATTTCATAATGTTGTCCTTTCCGCCTTGGCTACTGCCATTTGGCGAGGACAACCCAACAAAAAGCGCACGACAATTAAGCGGGGAAACATACAAACTTACAGAAATCCTTCAATTCCGGTAAAAGCTGTATGCATATCCTCGCCAAACGTCGCGCGCCGTAAGGCATTGAATATAATGTTGTAAAAGTTCCTGCAGTTTAGGGTCATGCGGGACCATATATGAGAACCGCTAGTGCGGTAATCTCTCTTACATCACAGGCAACAAAAAATATCTATTTGTTAACCTCTATCTTCTACTTCTCTGTTTGTAAGAAAAAATTCTCCGTAAAAACAGAAAAAGACCTGACAAAATACAGGTGGTATTACACCCATACTTCGTCAGGCCTTGCTCACTACTTACTGTGTGGCTATTTGCTCAGTACGAATCTGCTTTAAATGAAAGCTTACGGCAATGACTCCTTTACACATCGGACATTTAATCTTAATAATTCCCTCCGTTGTGCTTGGGTCAGCGTCGAACAATCTTCTGTTTTTACAACACGGACATGCTACATGTACTTCATTTCCTTTTTCACCATCGTCGCCTCCAATCAATGATCATAATAATATGGAGGGCGATGGAATCCACTCTGTACCGGTTCTTTCTTTGAAATCTGCATTTCTGCATCTTCCTTTGATGCAAACACCTTGCTTTTTCTAAGCTGGATGGCACCCCCGGATGGAAACTTAAGCACACAGAAATCTCCGCGATCTGCTGTCACTACCACTTCCGTGATAACTCGATTGCTTTCAATAATAAATACGTGTGAGCCAATTTCTAATCTCTTCTGCATCGTCATACGCCTCCTAAAATAAGAAGGCCAGTTAAAAGGGAAAGTCAAACTGACCATACACCGATTATTACTGTTGCTGTTTAACATTTTTCCTAATGTAGCGATGCTTATATTATATGAACATCTGTTCGATTTGTCAATTAGAAACCTGACGAATATTTTCTCCCTTTCGGGAGACAGGCAGGTTGGTTATCAAACCGGTCACTGCCTGTCTTGTTTGTGGAAACTATTTATTTCCACGAGACTTTGTCTGAGCCAATGCACTTCCAGCTACTGATTTTGAAGTCTTGCTGTAGCGATTATCACGAAGAATCTTGCTTGCTTTTGAAGCAACACTCTTAGATGTTTGCTTTGCATTTTTAGCCATTACTGTCACCTCCTTGATATGTTTTTGTTTCTTAGGGCTATTGCCTTATGACACTTTAATTATATCTGTAAGACTCTAAAATCCCGAATCTCGGTAAGTTACAGTCAAATACACAAAAATCCCTATCTACTGTACATTTCTGTGTTTGGGAAATGCTATAGATAGGGATTTTGGACCTTATAAGTTATAAATCGTAACTCGCCAAGTTACAAATATTTTTAAGTTTTTATTGGTAATCTAAATTATACATATAAAAGTTTACACAAAAGTAATTGTAAAAGTAATTACTTTGTATTATACTATAGAATAGCGATAAGTATAAGGAGGGCAAACAATGTCTGAAGTAAAGAAAAGCATTACTCCGATGGAGCATTACAATATGTCAGATTTCCTTCGTGGTCAGTCTTCACGAATTATTACCACCATATCAGAAGAGGACAAAGCAGGATTTGTCCTGAAAAACGGTAAACCTATGGCAGTTATTATTTCAAATGAAAGATATAAGCGACTGCTGCAGGCAGGCATTGATATTAATGAATATTAATCTGGAGGAATCAGATATTATGGCTAAAGCTAAAATTACAGAAGTTATGATGGACGACAAGACTATTGATGCGTCCAAAGAAATAGCAATGGTATTTTCTATTGCAAACACACTAAGAGGTCCTTACAAGCCGGACAAATATAAAGATGTTATCATTCCGATGACTATCCTTCGCCGCTTAGAGTGTGCCTTAGCATCCAAAAAAAAGGATGTTGTTGATACCTATAAGAAAAATCCAAAAGCGCCTGCGCAGTTGCTGTGCAAAAAATCAGGCTACCAGTTCTACAATACCTGTGAATATGATTTAAAAAAGTTACTTACAGAAGCACCTGCTATCGTAGAGAATCTGACTTTTTATGTCGAATCGTTCTCTCCTAATGTACAGGCAATTTTTGAAGAATTGAAATTTAAAGAAGAAATCAAGAACCTCGATAAGAACAACCGCTTACTTGGTGTTGTTAAAAAATTCTCTGAATTAGATTTAGATCCGGAAAGAGTCGATAATCTGAAAATGGGTTATATGTTTGAGGAAATCATCCGTAGATTCTCTGAAAATGCGTCTGCTGGTGACCACTATACCCCTCGTGAAGTTATCCGTCTTCTGACAAGTATCCTACTTGCAGAAGGATGCAGCGATATTTTCAGTGAAGGTCGTGAAGTTACCGTATTGGATATGGCCTGCGGAACAGGTGGTATGCTTGCTACGGCTCACGATTTTATTGTCCGAATGAATCCAGATGCTAATGTGCGTCTATTCGGGCAGGAAAATAGTCCTGAGTCCCACGCTATCTGTCTTGCAGATATGTTGATTAAGAACCAGGCTGCTGAAAACATCCGCTTTGCTGATACTATGAAAGAGGACTGTTTCGAAGACACCGAGATGCGTTTTGTCATTGCCAATCCTCCGTTTGGCGAATCTTGGGGTGGTAAAGATGCTGGAGACGGTGTTGAAAAGGCTGTTCGCAAAGAACATAAAAAAGGAAAAGATGGTAGATTCCCTGCAGGTCTTCCAGCAACCGGAGATATGCAGTTGCTTTTCATGCAACACGCCGTAGCAAAAATGCAGAAAAAAGTAGGTCGTGCAGCTATCATCACTAACGGTTCTCCTCTTTTCTCTGGAAACACAACAAGTGGTGAAAGCCAGATCAGAAGATATCTTCTTGAAAATGACTTGGTAGAAGCTATCATCGGGCTGCCTTCTCAGTTGTTCTACAACACTGATATTGCTATTTACGCCTTCATTCTTTCAAAAGGCAAAAGAGATGAACGCAAAGGCAAGGTTCAATTCATTGATGCAACAGATATGTGGACTCCTTTGAAGCGTTCTCTCGGCAAAAAACGTAGAGAAATTTCCAAGAAACAGATTACACTCATTACTGAAATGTATTCTGATTTCGCTCCAGGAAAGAAAACAATATGGGATGAAAAACGCAAGCACGATTGTGTGATTGAAAGCAAAATTTTTGACCGTGAAGAATTCCTTTATAAAGAATGGTCTGTGTACCAGCCTCTTCAGCGTAGAGGCGCTATTAATGCCGATACAATTGAGGCACTTCGTAATAGTGCTTATTTCACAGCGAATACAAACATCTTCAACGAAGCAAAGTTCGAAGAATTGGAAGAAACCAACCCTCGTAGCGATGCTGATGAAAAGGCATACCAAAAGCAGATTAAGGGACGTGAGTTTACTGCCAACGTTATCGAAGCATTGACTGCTCATATCTCCGATACCATATATACTGACTTTTCAAAATTTGAAATAGCTTTGAAAAAGGCTCTTGCAGATGTGGATGGACTGTCTCCTTCTCGTTTGGGAGGAATTGCTATGGAGATGTCGGTTATTGATAAGACTGCTGTTGTTCAGAAAGATAAGAAGGGCCATATCATCATCGACCCTACTACTAAGGACACTGAAATCATCCGTTTGAACCAGGATGTTAAGGCTTATATGGATGCCGAAGTATTTCCTCATATTCCGGATGCCATTTACTGTTATGAGTTTGATGAGAAAAAGGCTGAGAGTGCAACGAACAAGGAGCGTCTAGGAGCTGAGTTCCCGTTTACTCGCTATTTCTATGAATATCGTGAGCCAGAAAAGGCAGATGATTTATTGGCTCAATTTATGGACTTAGAGGCTTCTTTGTCTGGAAAGATTGCTGCCTTACAGAAGGGAGCGAAATAATGGAGACTCTGAAACAGACAGGTGTTCAGTGGATTGGCGAAATACCATCTGCTTGGAATACTATCAAATTAAAATACACTGCCATTGGAGAAGACTGTCTTTTTCTTGATGGCGATTGGATTGAAAGTGATGTTATTGATGATGAAGGAATTCGGTATCTCACTACTGGAAATGTCGGTGCTGGATTTTATAAGGATCAAGGTGCTGGATATATATCACAAAAAACCTTTGACAATCTGAACTGTCTTAAAGTTTTTCCTGGAGATATAATGATTTCCAGATTGAATGAGCCTATCGGAAGAGCTTGCTTTGTTCCGGATGGTGAAGAATTTTATGTTGTGGCAGTAGACAATGTTATTCTACGCCCACAAAATAAATATAGTAAAAGATACCTCGTATATGCTATGAATTGTATTGGCTATGCTGAAAATGCAAATCTAATTGCACGCGGAGCAACAATGCAAAGAATCAGCCGTTCGCAATTAGGACAGTTTTGGGTTCCAGTTCCAAGTTTTTACGAACAAGAATCTATCGCTGATTACCTCGATACTCATTGCAGCCAATTGGATTCTATTATCAAGGGACTAGAAGACCAACTTGAAAAGTTAAAAAAATATAAAAAATCTTTGCTATATGAGACTGTTACAAAAGGTTTGGACAAAACTGCTCCATTAAAAGATAGTGGTGTGAAATGTATCGGGTCAATACCACAACATTGGAAAATAAGTAAAGTTAAATATATAGCTGATGAATCTCACCCTTATCCAATTGGAGACGGCGATCATGGAATGATTAAGGCTGATGATTATCTTACCGAAGGGATTCCATATATCAGAGTGCTTAATCTCACTTGGGGAAACGGTTTAAATATGGAAAACTTAGTGTTCATTTCAGATTCCATGAATGCAATGATTAAAAACAGCACGTTACGCCCGAATGATATTTTGATTGCAAAAACGGGTGCGACAATTGGAAAGACTGCGATTGTACCTAAGTCGCTTCCTATCAGTAACACAACATCCCATGTAGGGAAAATTACTTTGCCAAACACACAAAACGCTGAGTATTTTTATTATGTCATGACGTCTTCAGTTGTCCAAAATCAGATTGAAGACATTTCTGCTATGCAAAGCACACGACCAGAATTAGGGATAGAAGGTCTCAAAAACTTAATTGTTGTTGTTCCTCCACTAGAAGAACAAAATGACATAGCAAAATATTTAGACCAACGCTGTCGAGAAATTGATGAGGTATTTTCCATCAAAAACGAACAACTATCGGCAATGAAAAAACATAGAGACTCTATTATTTTCGAATACGTCACTGGCAAAAAACGAGTAAAGGAGGTTCAGTAATATGCCTATCAAAGCAGACCAACTTCGTGAAAAAGAAGATTATCAAAAACTGATTATGGAGCGTTTGCAGGACGATAACGGATTCCGCATTCGTCCTAACACAGCGTACAGACCCGGACTGGCTATGGATACTGATATGTTGCTTGAATTCCTAGAGGATACACAGCAAGACGAGATGGAGCATCTCCGCCGTATGTATAAGGATCGTACCGAAGAAACCGTAATTAATTACATTAACTCTGAAATCAACAAGGAAAGTCGTGGCCTGATTGATGTAATCAAGCACGGTGTCGAATTTGACAATGGTGTTACCTTAAAGCTGATGTATCGCAAGCCTGACAGCACCATCAACACTACTGCTGTAGAAAACTATAAGAAAAATATCTTCTCTGTTATGGAGGAGGTGTATCATAAAGCAGATGAACGCATTGACCTAGTACTATTTCTTAACGGTTTAGCTATCTTTGCGGTCGAACTAAAGTGTAACACGTCTGGCCAAACATACGAAGATGCCATTAAACAATATAAGAATGAGCGAGACCCAGCTACTCGTCTTTTCAAGAGCAGAGTCGGCGTGTTTGCCGCTTTTGCAATGGATCTGAACGAAGTTTATTTCACCACTGAATTAAAGGGGCCTGATACTTTCTTCAATCCATTCAACATTGGTGAAAACTTCGGTAAGGGTAATCCTCACAATAAATTTGGTATAAATGTATCCTATATGTGGGAGAACATCTGGACTAAGGATAAAATCCTGTTCCTGATCGAGCGTTTTATTTACATCAAGAAAAAAGAAAACCGTAATGCAGATACCGGAAAAATCCAAAAATCGAAGGTGCTGATTTTCCCTCGTTTCCATCAGCTTCGTGCTGTGGAGCGTGTTATGAATGATGTCATTATCAATCATACATCTTGCAACTATCTTATCGAGCATTCTGCCGGAAGTGGAAAAACAGAAACAATTTCTTGGTTGGCTCATATTCTAGCGACCGTGCATGACGCAAATAATGATAATGTATTTGATACCGTTCTAATTATCACTGACCGTATCATTGTTGACCGTCAGCTCCAGGAAGCTATCCTCGGCATCGAGCATAAGAGTGGTCAGGTAAAGGTTATGGATGATAAGTGCGATTCAGAAGATCTGGCAATTGCACTTGGTGGCAACACAAAGATTGTTGTCACCACAATTCATAAATTCTACTACATCCTCAACAATAATTTGCTCGGTGACCTTAAGAGTAAAAAATTTGCAGTACTGATTGATGAGGCACACTCTTCTACTGAGGGAGTTTATATGCAGTCAGTTACAAATGTTTTGACTAACGAAGAAGATGAAGAAGAAAAAACAGAAGAAGATAAAATGCTTGAAGAAATCCAGAAAAGTGGCAAGCAAAAGAATGTTTCTATGATTGCTTTTACTGCTACTCCTAAGCCTGACACTCTTCAACTTTTCGGTACCCTTAACGCAGAAGGCAAAAAGGAATCCTTCGACCTGTACTCTATGAAACAGGCTATCGAAGAAGGATACATACTTAATGTTCTGGATAATTATGTCACATGGAAGACCTACTGCCATATTAATAAAGCTATCGAGGGTGACCCTGAACTTCAATCAATTGCAGCCAAACGCAAAATGGCTCGTTTCATTGATTTGCACGATACTAATATTGCACAAAAGGTAGAAATCATTATTGAGCATTTCAGAGCCAATGTTGCAGGCTGTCTTGGTGGTAAAGCAAAGGCTATGGTAATTACCTCCTCTCGCCCTGCTGCAGTAAAATATCGTCAAGAATTTGAAAATTATATTCAGGCAAAAGGTTATTCCGGAATCAAGGCACTTGTAGCCTTTTCCGGAAAGGTAAAGCTGAATGACACAGAATATACCGAATCCGCGATGAACGGCTTTAAAGAAGAAGAACTACGATACGAATTTGACCGCAGCTGCTACCAAGTGCTTATTGTCGCTGATAAATACCAGACCGGATTCGACCAACCGAAATTGGTGGCAATGTATGTAGATAAGCGTCTGCGCGGAGTACAAGCCGTTCAGACGCTCTCCCGCTTGAACAGAATTTGCCCACCATATGACAAAACCACCTTTGTACTGGACTTCAAAAATAGCTACGATGATATCAAGGCTGCTTTCGAACCGTACTATAAAGATACCGTTTTATTCGAGACTATTTCACCATCTGATATTCGTGACTTAGACCGTGAGATTGATGCATACGAATTTCTGGATGCAGACGATATTGACGAATTTAACACCTATCTGTATAAAGAAAACCGTTCCTCCAAGGATAAACAGCGTATGTGGGCATTGCTCGACAGTGCATTAAAACTAATTACAAAACGTCCTGAATTGGAGCAGATGGAAATCAAAATTACAATTCGTCGTTTCTTAAAGGGATATTGCTTCCTCATTCAAGCTACGGCTTATGAAAATCTCGAATTCCATAAGAGATATAATTTCCTGTCCTACTTGATTAAGGAACTCAATCCTGGCGGTGGTGGAAACAACTTTGATATTGCTGACAAAATCACTGTAAGTGACTTTAGGCAGAAACAGATGGAAAAACACGAAGGCGAAGAAATCGAAGCCAAGCCGGAAGTAAAAATCAAGAAACCAAAGCCTGCAAGCATTGAGGAGGAACAGAAAAAACTCCTTTCCCAGATCATTGATGAGGTAAACGCTCTGTACGATAAGGACTATGAACCGGACTTTACCACTAAGGCAGCAATGCAAATCCGTGACCTGCTTTTGAAAAATCCTGCTCTCAAAGACCGACTCGAAAAGAGTGCTAAGAATAACACTTTGAGTGAATTTAAATTCACATACGATGACTGCGTACAGGATGCATTGGTTGAAGGCTATGACCAGAATGTTGATTTTTATACCTTGCTTCTCAACAACGAAGAAATTCGTGCAAAATTTGCTAATGTATTTATGAGTGAAATTTACCGTATTTTACGCGGCAACACACCGTCAACGATTATTAACTACGGAGATTTCGTTAATAGAACTTATGTATCAAAAGTAGCTGAAGGTCCTGTTCCTTATGGAACAAACAAAAAAGAGTAACGGGAGGAATTTGTATGGCCAAAAATCCATTTATGCATTATGTTCAGGATTTTGAAAAAGAGGCCGAGGATTTCCTTCGCAAGTACGAATGCGCCGATGCTATAGATACTCCGAGATCTATTCCTATCCGCGATATCGCAACAAGGTTAATGTCCTTGAATATCGTGGATACGGAATATCTATCTTTTGATGGAAGTGTACAAGGTGCTATCGCATTTACACGAGGCATTATAGATGTGTACGATTGGTCTACAGAGCAAAACATCGGATACGAAGTATCTCACCCTACGATATTTATAGATGCAGATATTATAAATCTTGGAAGATCAAATAACACCTTGGCACATGAATGCTTTCATTGGTGGCGACATCGAAATTATTTCAACTATAAACGCACTCATGAAAATGGTGCAGAATTTGCGTTTCGATGCGATAATCGTATCTCCCGATTCGGAAGTCTTCTTGGCGGGCAATGGTCTGATGAGGACAAAATGGAATGGCAAGCGAAAACGATTGCCCCTAAAATTCTGATGCCCCGTAATGCCTTTAAAACAAAGGTTGATGTATCCTATAAACAACTTTTGGGTGCAAATAAAAATGCAGACAGGCGCTCTGTAACATCTTCTGTGATTGAGATTGTTTCTGAGTTTTATGAGGTATCCAAACAGTCTGCTGCAATCCGAATGTACGAACTGGGATATCAAGAAGCCGAAGAATATTGTGGTACAGACAATATAAGCAATAGAAATACTTCAAATTCAAATCGTATAGGTTCTACTGCAAAATATCATTTACGCCCTATTACACCTACACAGGCATTCAAACTGTATTGCGAGAACGACTTGCTTAAGGCAGCATTAGACACTGGAGCCTTCCAATTTACAGAAGGTTACTTTGTTTTCAATGATGAGAAGTATTTACACATTAGCGAATCCGGCACACGTACATTAACATCGTACGCAAAAGAACACCTGCCGGAATGTGTCCTTGATTTTTCCGTCAGATTAGTTCCTGATGGCATGATGCATGGTCTACCAAGCATCATGTATCGTTCTGACAGCGTTTTCCGAGAAGAGTCCTCATTTGAAGCCAACACACAAAATACGGAACTATTCAACAAAGCAAAAGATTTTGAAAAGAAACTTAAGCGTAGTCAAGCCACTGCTATTACTCCTGCAATGTGGATGAAGCAACGCATGAACGAAGAACATTGGTATGAAACAACCTTTGAAACAAAAACCAAACTTGATAAGATGAATTTCTCTCGTGTACAGAGTGGCACCCATAAATTCACAATGCGTCCTTTGGTTGCAATGGGTATCGGATTATCTCTTGACCTATCTGAAATGGAAGAAGTGTTAGGACTTGGTGGAATGACCTTTATTAAGGGAAACCGTGAACACGAAGCATACAAATATCTATTTACTGCCTTTTATGGCAAAGACATTGATGAGTGCAATAATTTCCTACAAGAAGTAAATGTACCTCTTTTAGGAACACAGCAAAGATTATAACTAGGAGGTCAGAAAATGGCATATGGAAAATCCATTGAATTATTCCTGGCTAACGGAACTGCCGATAGCCTTATCATAGCGGAACTGTCCAACTGGAACGGAAAAGCAATAAAAATCCCTCGAATTGAGGTCTCTATTTGTAACCGAGACGACTTTGCACAGGCGGGCGTCTATTTTCTCTTCTGTAAGGAAGATGATGGTTCTGACTCCGTTTATATCGGCGAAGCAGAAAATATAAAAGAACGCCTCGTACAACACATTCGTGATTACCAGTCTGAAAAAGAAAAATATTACTGGAATACCGCTGTTGTTTTCATCGGACGTGACTTAAATAAAGCTCTTATCCGATATCTTGAAAATCGATTTGTTGAGATTGCTCGTGACTGCCATCGCTATGCTATTCTCACCAAAAACACTTACAAGAACACCGTCATGAAGGAATCGCAAGTCGCAGCTATGGAAGAGTTCATTGACAACGTCAAAATACTCATTAACGCTTTGGGATATAAAGTTCTTGAGCCACTGCTCCATTCCGATTCTACTGCTTCCACTTCTGAAGATGACGTTCTGTTATACATAAACAAAGGAAATGCAGTAGCCACGGGCAAAGTTACTTCTGAAGGATTTGTTGTCCTGAAAGGGGCAACAATTAACGAGAAAATGTCCACTAAATCTTTAGGGGCAAGTGTTGTGAAACTTCGCGAAAAATATCTTTCCGATGGTAAAGTTGAGAACCTAACTACCACTGAAGATATCTTGTTTTCTAGTTCCTCTGCTGCTGCCGATTTTATTCTTGGCTACAGCGTGAGCGGACCTAGAACATGGTCAGACAAATCCGGACGTTCACTAAAGGAAATTGAAAATGATATATAAAAATCTAACACCCTGACCTCAATCACAACGAGATCAGGGATGTTTCATTTTACCATCCCAAAAAACGAGAGTCGGAAGATTGATACCTCCAACTCTTGTAAATGCCTTATTCAATCCCTTTTCAATTTTTTATTCTAATGTCTCACATATTTTCGTTCTACATTTGAATATTTTTCCTTAATACTATCGACATCCACTGCCCCAGGATAAACTATTTTCAGAACTCCCCACAAACCATTTTTCTCATCAGGGAAATTATCCATATATACACCAAACGGAATATTCATTATCATATTGGCTTCACTGTCTAATCCGCTTTTATATACACCATATGTTAAATTTGATACTTGACCGGTTCTGATATCTCTATCAAATACTATAGGACCGGATACTGGTAACCCGCCTTGCATTGTTATTGCTGCAGCTAAGTCTATTTTCTTTTCATCAACTAGTATCCAGGAATGATCAAACGCAAACATACCTGCATCAACTTCTCCAATGCACAATTCTACGTTTTCTCCCAATTCCTTAAGAGCAACATACAAAACTGCACACGTAGCATGGCAAGCTCCCATCCACTGTTTTTCATTCATATATCTGTATAAGTTGCAAAGTAAATCAGCAATTTTGTCATTAGACTGATTCTCGGTCACTGCTTCTCGAATCATATCATATTCAGACCTATTCATTCTTTTCAAACAACATTGTTTATACTTTTTTCCACTACCGCAAGGGCATGGATCATTTCTTCCAATCTTCATAGCGATAACCTCCAAAACTACTATTGTAACATCGATTTATCCGGCTATCAGATAAATCTTCCTATCATCAAAACATATTCTCTCTGTATGATTATAAATCTGGATCATATCTTCCATTCTATCTATAAACACACGTGTTTCCGGATTACTAATTTCCGCAAATGCAGTAATTGCACTCATTTCAATTTCCTTCGCGTTTGACTTAATATGCTTACCGCTATCCTGCAGGAATTCATCAACCTGTCCTTCTTTCACAAGAGGGATGCTACCGATAAATTTACCTACAGCTTTGCTCGCGGTTCCAATACCCTTCAGAACATTAGCCTCAACAGAGACACCACTAATCTTCTCCAGGTAAACAGAACACTTTGCAAACAGTTCCCTATAAACAGCGGATAGTTTTTCTATTTCTTCTTTGATGCCAATGATATATTCTTCTTTGAAATTACCACTCAGCATAATTTCCATCATGGATGCCATCGAGAATGTGTACAGCGAAAGTCTATAATACTTGAATTTCTTCTGTAAATCCTTCAATGTAGAATTAACCTGATTCTGAACTACCACGAACTTCTTAGCGCTTAGCACTTCAGCCACCTTCTTCTGGTAGCCATTCATATTCTTACGTGCGGTTCTTTGAATATCAAGCACAAGCTTATGATTACTAGCAATAAAATGTTCATTATCCCAATTCAGCTTATACTTTGCAATAATGTTAGAGAGTGTTTCAACGTCAGCTTCTATTTCAGATTCTTTTTCGATTTCCAAGAAGGAAATGATCTGCTTCTGCATTTTCTCGATTTCACCAAGCTTCTGTTCAATGGAGAACAGGGCCACAGCCATCATCATGGTTGCCGGATTGATTGCCGCTACAGACTGTGTTGTTGCAGTCAATGGACCAGCAGATTGAAGCTGTGCAAATTTCGAAGCACCGTCTGCTGTTTTGAACGCACCCCAAAAGTTACCGTTACTTGCTACCTTTAATGTATCTCCTACAGCTACGTTTGCAAGTTGATACAGTCCAGTTGTATTTAGTACAGTAGTTTGTGTCACAGTTCTAAGTGCAGGAATCAATGACGAAACACCTGCACCAAGCGTTGCTAATTCTGCAATAGGAACACTCAATGATTTCTTTTCTTCAATCTGTGTACGTGCATCGAATAATAATCCATCTGAAATTTCCATCAATACTCTTTCATTTATTTCTTCTGACGGTGCAAGTTCAGTATTAGGAATTTTTATAATATCAGCCATAATATCTCCTCCCTAAGTATGTGTTAAAATTTTTACTCATTACATACTCTGTAATTTTCGCGAATTGAAATCTGATTAGTCACCATCAATAACTGCACGCAGCTCATCTTCACAGGCGGTTATCAATTCGGCTTTCAATGCAACACACGTCGTTGCTAAGAATTGTATTAACTCCGGCCATCTGCTTGTATCGTTAAAGTCAACATTCTCAATTTCTACGCTTACTGTCGATGAGCGTTTTTCATCGCCACGATTCCAGCCGATGCTGTATGGCACCTGTTTTTCGATATTATCTTTTCTAGCATGCATAACATCGAAGATTTTCTTGTTCTTTTCTTTATCTTTTACGTCAATCCATATATTTGCACTCAGTGTGTGCTTTCTCAATCTCATCGAACAATACAGGTTAACTCCACCAATGCCAACGAAGCCATCAAGCGTACTTCTTGGTGCAGGGGACACATTTGAGTATGTGCTATTGCCACCAAACGCATCTACTATGGCAGGAAGCGCATTAGTCCAAAACTGTAATTTCAAATCATTATCTGAAATATCTGATGCCACCACGATTTCAGCGTCATCTTCTTCATCAAGTTCTGACGGAATATCCCTGCCATCATTTACAAAAGAGATGTGCAGCAGCTCTTCCATCTGTTCCTGACTTGCAAACTTAAAGTTCCAGCGTTCTTCCATAAAGTACAAAAGCTTCATGCCACGCTCATAAATTTTATTTGCATCCCAGTTTGCTTCTTTGCTTACTTCGATTTCCGAATGGGAACCGTTGTAATATCCACGCTCTTTCTTTTCTTCAAAGCTATCGTTTTGCAGCTTGGAATTTATACTCTGTGAAAGCGGAAGCATATTACCGAGCGTTGCAGAAAGTGTTTTTATTTCTTCTGCAGTAAACTGTCTAAACTGATTTCTCCAATACATCTTCGTAGGAGTCTGCGGAAGAATATGTTCAACAGTTACCTGGTCCTTCACAACCTTCGTCAAATCAGCCCATTGCAGCTTTTCAATCTTATACTTTGAAACAAGTGAATACTCATATTCATATAAGAAATATTTCAAATCTCTCCAGCTATAGAAGCCATCATTAGAAATAAATCTCTTATTCATCTTGGTTACAAATACCTGGATGGCACTTGGCGCATCGGTATCTGCAATTTCATTAAGAAGTGCAGCCACTTCTGTTAGTTTCATTTCATTGTTGTAAACCTTACGTGCATTACGGTAAAATTCACTACTCTGATAGCTGGACTGATACATTGCCATACGAAAATCAATGAAGATAAATCGTTCTACGGCTTTATAAAATTCGATTCGTTCTTCAGCTGTTGCTCCAACGCTAGGCACAAGAGATACTGCTACCAGTGGTCTGAAATAACCAATACCTATGCGATTAAGTCTACCAATCCATACTTTTTCTTCTTTTGAAATAGTATTACACTCTTCCGGATAATAAGTGTAGTACCAATATTCTGCTGTTTCATTCAGGCTATTTACATAATCTGCGATTTCCTTTGGAGCGAGGAAGCCAGGCGCCATTTCTACAGTTTCATTTTCCTGAATATCAGATGGATCGTCTATATCCTCGTCATCCGTTACAACCGGGATAGTATCATCTACCGGAGTATCATTTTCTGCAAAATTCATAAAAATTGATTTATGAGAAAACTTGCGCAGCAGGAACTTAATATAGTCATCGCCTTTTTTACGAGAGTAAGAGAAATACATAATCCAATGAGCTCTCAAGAACTCGTCATCAGACAACGGTGTGTTCTCATTTCTACCTAGCTGGTAATAAACTTCTTTCCAAGCTTTATTAATTTTTTCACGTAATGCTGCTTCATTTATCTCGTCCAAAACAGAACGGTCATAAAGCGTTGTAAGGTAAATTAATCTATTTTTCAGCAATTCAAGATTTGACAGACGTTTACCTCTGTTGTTCATTGTCTCAAATGCGACAAATACATCGTAATCATCCTCGATTTCATGGATGTTAAACATGAAGCGGAGGGTAAGCTTTCTATATAGCTCAGCAAGTCCATCCATACCGGACTTTTCATAAAAAGCCGAGATTTCCTTGTTAAAGAACAGCTTTGCATAAAGCAGGTTCTTTGTGTAATAGGTCTCTTTTAATGTCCCGCCAAATTTCTCTCCGAATATCTTATGCTTCAGATACTCAGCGCTGGGATTATCATTCTCATATCCGAAAAGATATGTAATAACAAAACCTTCTGGCGGTCTTTTTCTGCAAATATATTTTGCTTTTATATCCTTCAGATTCTCGTATCCTAGATATATATTTTCATCCGATTTATCTTTGTTTTCAGGAAGAAAGGCTATAAACTCAACCAACTCATTCAACAAGATTACAAATGTTGTAAGACGCTGCTGTCCATCAACGATATGATAGGGTTTAAACCCACTATCCAACAGCCACTTGTCATCTGTATCTAATTTCTTTGCTTCATCTTTGCTTAAAACCTTCATTGATAAGAGACCAGTATAATGATTTCTATCAACCTGCAGATTAATTAAATCTTCCCAAAAATCAAGCAACTGCACATGCCGCCATGCATATCCTCTCTGATAATCTGGAATACGAAATAATTTATTTTGAAATATCTGTGATAAAGATTGTAACTCGTTCATTTCGTCTGCCTTTCTATTACTTCTTAATATATTTTATCTCGATGTCGTACCCTAACTGATCCATCATATTTACAAAAGTTTTGTTCATTACACCGTCTGTATTCTTAATAACTCTATTTACATATGGTGCACTGGTTCCGACCATTTCTGCCAACTGCACCTGCGTAACGCCTTCTTCCATGCATTTTACTTTCACATCGATTTCTATATTATTTTTAATCATGCAGCACCTCCGCTGTTTTCACCAATTATACTAATAAGATAATTTATTGTACCACTTCAATTTGCAAAAGTCTATAACTGCACGTTATGTACATAAAAAAACGCCCTACACCTGCAGGACGTTCTCTCTCAAATATTCACTTAACTCTCACCTGTAGTAGTCTTTCCGTAGAACCCATTTAACGATTATCCCAAGGGGTTCACTTCTATATATACTCTCTTAACGATAACTGTTACACAATCCACTTTAACTCGCCCGAGAAGTAGTCTTTCGGTAGTTCCGTGGCACTATGACTGCCGTACTATGCCCAGTTCTGCGGGACTTTTCACTACACATTCGGTAGTCCGTTCACCCTGCCGTGGCAGATGAATAATACTTTTATCATAAACGAAAATCCTCCTAAAATACCGTATTCTGCCCCGATTTTCCGCAGTTTGCCAAGTTGCATTTCGCCTGTGAGATTGTTAAATCTGTCACAGAATAAGCAAAATGCGGCAAATCGAGACAAGTTACGGACATCAATCGTAGTAAAAACGTAGTAGAAACTGGGGTGTGTTACTACTGCGGTTATTCTAGCATAAACCTATGGTATGAAACAACATAAGCTTGATTTGCTTCCAAATAGAAATATGTCAGCATACCCCTTTAAGCCGATGTGTAATTACTTTTACATCTTTGCACTTTTGTAGCAACTCTCTGACAAGCAATTTTTTCAGGTGAATTTGCCGTAAGGATAGGAATAAAAGTATTTTTTAATTTGTCAGCCAACACAACAAAATTGTACGACTTATTCCGTTCATATACCTCTCTCTCAGAAATGTTATTATCTATACATTTCCAAAATTCTTCCGTCTTAATTATTGCCATGATTTTATTTATAATTTCATCCCAATATCCATCAAGAGTTTTCATACATTGCATTTCTTCCGAGAAATCTGTCGGACATTTCAATAAATCTAAGTAGCTATAATCCGCAACACTTGTACAAGACAACATTTCACATACAAGCGTCATTGCTTTTTTTCGGTATCAGCCTGTGGTTCCTCATCTAATTTATCTTCAATCATTTTCAAGACAGTATACTTTTCATGCGTAATTCCATATATCCAGGAAATAATTGTATTTAGATCCAAAATAAGTTCGTTAGCAAGATGATTCAAGTCACCTGACCGATAAAAACCCGTATGGCAATCTCATTTCTAATGCCTGGTACGTCAAAATTATAATAAGGATACACAGACATCATAATTATATTGTTATCTCTGAATGATTTCTCAACCTTTTCAACAAACGTTCCAGCTGTCTTACTCAAATCATTTATTTTTAATGCATTACAGCAGTCAAAAAATAATCCTTCAATCTGTAATTTGGCCAAGGCAATAAATGATTGCCACTTTTCTTCGTCATAAAGATATTTCAAAGTATCGAAAATCTCTATTCTTCTGCACATTATATTATGCACTTCAATTCGTGAGCGAAGATATTCAAGTATATTATTTTCGGTTATCATACGAGCTATTTCTGCTTTATATGCAGAATAGTCATTTTTCTTCAACTCTATGTATTGCTTTATTAAGTCTAAATAATTATCTAATTTTATCCCCGGTATAAACCTTATTTTTGCCTCTGTTGAAAAATCATAATCGGCATCATAATATCGTTTATAAAATCCATATTCATAGCAACTTGCTAATCTTAGGTTCAACAGTTCGTCATCTTGTCTAGATAAATAGTTCACTGATTTATGTTCTAGTAAAAATTCAACTAATCCACCAGATATAAAATCAATTATTTCGTCTTTTGCCTTCCTGTTCATTTCAACAAAATACCGCAATTTCTTATGTACATAATCTCTTTCTGTCTATATCGTTCATTACTCTCTGTGTCACATATATATAATCCGATATGAATAATTCGCAGTCGAGTTCATCATCCAATGCCGGAGTAATAACCTCTTCAAGTTTTTGACACAACACTTCTTTAGTTAATTCTGTTTTCCCCTCCACAGAGGGAAAAACTCCTGCTATCCCTTGTAAAATCAGATCTATCTTACCCATTCTTCACCAACTCCTCAATTATATATAAAATGTCCTTTTACACTTCCAATTTTAAAGTTATCAATCGTAGTAAAAACTTGGGCGCGTTACTACCAACCTGCTTTCGAAATAACTATTTGATTAATAAGATTATTTTGTAATTTTACATAATATACAAATGCATTCGCTACTTCAAGCAGTACAGGATTTGCTTTTTCTTTTAATGGCAATCCAACTGAGAACTCAATATCATACTGTTCTGATGAAGATGTAGTTACACTCGAATAAAACGCTTTTTCGGCCAAATGGACATATTCCGAAAAATTTCTATACACTAAATCTAATTTAGCATCATATTCCGCTAATCTTTGTCGCAAAATATAGTCCTTCATTTTATTTCCACGATTATCTTTCATATCACTAATTTTCTTTCCAACAAAGAATCCGTCAATAAAATCTGTCTGACTTTCTGCAATAAAGGCCGCGAAAATCCGCATACAATTATCTATCTGCGAACGTAACAAAATCCCTCCACAAGCTAAGTTTCTATTTTTTATCATCTCAGAAATTCCATCTAATAAAACAACGCTTCGATCCATAGCAGAAGTAAAAAAGAAATCCTCCTTATAAAGTGTATCTCCAATAATTGCCTTACTCAATTCGATTATTCTTTTTCGTAATTCATTCAAAACCTGTAATCTACCATCCAGTTCATCTAAATATTTTTCATTATTCATAAATATATTTTCTCCAAAGTCATACACATCTCTTGCCTTACAAATATGTATACTTTATTTTGCTTGAAACAAAAGTTTTAAAAAAAGGTAGCGTTTTGTCTTTTTAACTTAGGGAAGCGCAATTCAACTCCCCTATAATTATATTTCCTCAAAATCAATAAGCTGCGAAATATTATCAATTTCCAATGCTTCTGCTATCTTAGATAAATGTTCAAAGTTAATTACCGTTCGTGTGCCGCGAACAATATCGCTTATCGTAGATTCTCTAATGCCAGATATTTGTGCAAGCTTTTTCTGTGTAATATTTCGTTCTTCCAACAATTCTTTAACTTTAAGTTTTACTTTATAATTTTTCTTTTTCATATTATGGCATATTCCTTAACATTATAGTCATATATGCAAGATCCCAAATATTTGAATCTTTACCAACCGCATTAGGATTATCTCCGATTGATGCTGCAAAATTCATAATTTTATTAACGAGATCTTCTTTGCTATTATCCCATACATCAATCGGTCCAACTCCATTTTTCCACTCATATTTCCCTGTAACTTTATTTTTTACAAGAAGTGAACGAAACGCTGCCACTACAGGATATAACAAACCATCCGGTACCTTATACTGCATTTTATTTAAGCCAAATTTGCTTTTTGCTACAATTTTCCCATCTTTGTAACCAGCATATTTTTTTCTTCCATAACGACCGCCACCAGCATTATAAGCATCAGCAAATTCCCTTTCAACTGCATCATAAAGATCAAAAATATCCGGCATAATATTTACATATTCTCTATACTCTTCGGGATTTTTAAGGTACATATCCAACATTTTTGCTTTTGATGAATATGCTTGGGTAGGATGATGAAGCGCATCATATAAGCTAATATTAAACATACTTATAATTGCAACAATTTCACGAGCATCAATCATTTTATTTTTCTTACCTGTTTCATCATCTACGGAAATCTGATTCTGCTTAAATGCAATTCTCTTAAAAAATGGCATTCCTTCTAATCCTTCTTTAATAGGATCAAATTTTTCTGCTAATTCAGCCATTGATTTAGCATCTACCTGAACAGACGTATTTCGAGCCTCAGCTAAATTCTCTATAATATCTTCCACTCCTGTCATTACTTCAAACTGCACATACTGTTCTAAATTTTCACCTTTATGTTCGCAGACTATTTTGTATGTATGTCCACCATCAATATTCCCATGGCTCAGTTCATCCGAAAAAGTAATCGTTGCAATTTTCTCTTTATTATTGTAATGAACACTCTCTGCAGAAAGAACAATACCTCTGTTCTTTAAATGAAAATATCCATCGTTGCTTAATAAGGACTCTTTAATCGCAGTCGCAACACCTGACGTTAATTTCTGATCCCTCGGATTTGTTGCCATTGGAATTCCTTCTGCCACATCATCTACTTTAACATAAAATACATATTTCTTAGCCGCTCCATTTTCAAAAGGATCTTCCAATTTTCTAAATGTATTTTCCCGTACTTTCATAGTTTTTTTAATCATAAGTGTCCTCCATTTTGTGCTTAGACCCAGAGATCTAACATCCGTTATCGTAATAACATAATAACGATATTGCGTTATTTTGTCAATGCGTTATTTGGCTTATTACGAAAATATCAATCATAAAAACTATGTTACAATACATCACTTTTTTGCCGCACTTATTTTTTCTGTATCTTCTTTATCTGAATTTCCAAGTTGATATATTCATAAAATTTTCACACCCGAACTTTAGCTCGTCGCTGTGCAAAAAAGAAACTGCCGTCATTTTGACAGCAGTTTCTCTGTAACCTGTTTCTCTGAATTAAAGATTCGCAACACTTTTTGTATTGATCCAAGTCTTGAAAACTCACGGATTAATAAAACTCGTATAAACCTTTTTCTCTTTTTCAGGAAGACCGAACGCTTCCTTTCCAAGCGCGATACTCTTCATTAGAAAGACCATATTTCTCGCAACACCGCGCATTGTCTGTTTCCCTTCTTCATCAAGCGCCGCCTCTCCGACCTTTCTTCCATGAATACAGTTCCAGTATTGTCCCGATGCGATCGGCATATCTGAAATTGTAAAATATTTATTTAACTCATCAAATGTTGCAGAACATCCGCCTCTTCTTGCACATACGACACTTGCTCCGACTTTCATCGTCTTATCGAATTTAGTACTGTAAAATAACCGGTCAAGACAGGCGATCAGCGTCGCATTTGCAGATGCATAAAAGACAGGACTTGCAATAACCATACCGTCTGCAGCCTCGAATTTCGGTGCAAGCTCATTCACGATATCATCAAACATACACTTTCCGTTTTTATAACATGTTCCGCATGCCGCACATCCTCTGATATCCATTTTCCCAACTTGGATCGTCTCATATTCCACGCCGTTTTCTTCAAAAACATGTTCCATCTCGTGGATCGCGATCGTCGTGTTGCCCTCTGTTCTAGGACTTCCGTTCAAAATCAATACTTTCAATTTTTCTGCCATTTCCCCTTCTCCTTTTCATTTCATCTCTCTTTGTTTTTCTGCTTATACTTTTTACTATATTTTTTACTATATCTCTTACTCTATCTCTATTCTATTTTCCGGTTGTATATTTCTATTCCTCCTTAATCGGCATCATTCATTTTTAAGCTGCTTTGCTCCTAATATCCATTCATTTTCCGTATCTTTCTTATTCTTGAAAATATTATGTATCATCTGAAGACAGATTTTTGCCTCGCAGCTTCAGATAGTAATATTTCACTTTTTCGACAAGTGTTGTCAAATAACGAAGCACCGGTTCTGTAGCAATCGCAAATACTACAAAGAGCATAATACATTCTTTTGTCATACTTGTAATAGCGAACAGATCTTTTAGGAAGATGCTGCAGAACAATAATCCTGCAATACATCCGCTTACAATACTAAACCGTATTTTATTCATCGGCGCGCTGATCTTATATAAGATCATAAATCCTACGATCGCCAAAAGCATCGTTGCCGCCGTTGATATATCCGTAGAGCTTACGTCAAATGTTCTTCCAAATATGACAAGAGCCGCAACTGCAAGAGCATCTGTCAACGCAGCAGGAAGCGCTTTTAATAGCACATTTGTAAGGAAATGTCCTTTGATCATATTTTTATTCGGTTCCAGAGCAAGGAAGAATGCAGGAACACCGATTGTAAACATACTGATCAATGATACTTGAGACGGCTCCAACGGATAAGTAAACATAAACACGACAGACGCAACGCTTAGCAAAAATGAGAAAATATTCTTCACAAGAAATAAACTTGCCGATCTCTGAATATTATTTACAACCCGCCTTCCTTCCAACACAACTTCCGGCATACATGAAAAATCTGACTCCAGCAAAACAAGCTGAGATGCCTGTGCCGCAGCGTCGCTTCCCGATGCCATGGCAATACTGCAGTCGGCATCTTTCAAGGCAAGCACATCATTAACCCCGTCTCCCGTCATTGCTACCGTATGTCCTGCCTCTTTTAAAATACGGACAAACTTCCGTTTCTGACTCGGCGTAACCCGACCGAAAACCGTATTATTCAGAAGCGCTTTCCTCATGGACTGTTCATCTTCAAACTCTGACGCATCTACATATCTGTCTGCATTTTTAATTCCGGCCTGCTTTGCAACATTGGAAACAGTAACCGGATTATCCCCTGAGATAACCTTTACTTCTACGCCTTGTTCTGCGAAATACTCAAACGTCTCTTTTGCAGCTTCTCGTATAGGATTGGCAAGTAAAACAAAGCCAAACGGAAGAATGCCATGTGTCAGAGGTTTTCCGTCAACCTCTCCGTCATAAATTCCAAAAGCAAGAACTCTGGATCCTGTAGATGCATATTCTGTGATCTCTTCCGCATAATCGTCATACTTTTCTTTTAAAACAAATTCCGGCGCTCCGAGCACATAAGCTCCGTCTTCAAATGTAACGCTGCTGTATTTTGTTGCGGAAGAAAATCCTGTTTTTGACAAAACCTTCTTTCCTGATGCTTTTGTAAAATATTCTTTTAGGGCAGCCATCGTAATATTATCATTTGTCATAGCTGCCGCAAAATCTCCGACAAGCAAAGATAACCCGCCCTTTTCTTTTTCATCGTACTCATCCGTCTTGATCAGCTTTTGGACTTTCATTGTATTTTCCGTAATCGTTCCTGTCTTATCCACACAAAGCACGTCTACACGGGCAAGCGTTTCAATACATTTCATATCATGCAAAAGCACTTTTTTCTGTGCAAGACGAATTGAACTCACCGCAAGCGCCACACTTGCAAGAAGATACAATCCTTCCGGAATCATTCCGATCACCGCCGCGATCATAGATGTCACGCTTTCTCTAAATCCATCATGTTGAATGAAAAATGCCTGTGAAAAAAGAACGATTCCGATCGGGATAATAGCTACTCCTACACATTTAACAAGCTTATCAAGCGAACGAATCATTTCCGACTGTTCTTTTGACTGCATCGCTTTTGCCTGCAATGTCAATTTCGATATATATGAATCCTCTCCTACTTTATCAAGCCGCGCGTGACATTGTCCGGAAACAATAAAGCTGCCTGACATCAGTTTATCGCCTTTACGTTTTGTAATCTCATCGGCTTCACCTGTCAAAAGCGATTCATTCACCTGAACTTCTCCGGCAGATACTTCCGCATCGGCACACACCTGATCGCCGGCTTTAAAAATTACGATATCATCTACGACAAGATCTTCGGCATTGATCACCGTTCTTTTTCCGTCTCGGACAACAGAGGCGCGGGGCGCATTCAACATAGTCAGCTTATCCAGTACTTGTTTTGCTCTAATCTCCTGAATAATTCCAATCAATGTATTTGCAATAATAACCGGAAGAAATGTCAAATCTCTGAAAGATCCCACAAGACAGAGCAATACTGCAAGCACGACAAAGATTAAGTTGAAATAAGTAAATACATTTTCATGAACAATCTCTTTCGTCGTCTTTGACGGAGGTTCAACCGCCTTGTTCGTCCAACCGTGCAGCCGGTGTTCCTGAACTTGCTGACTTGTCAGTCCCTTTTTATATTCGGGATTATATCTTGTTGTCGGGAGCCGTCGTTCCTTTTTTTCTTCTACCTGCAATTTTTTTCTTCTTGCCATACAGCTTTTCACCTCTGTCTCTTCTTTTGTGTCTAACTTCTTATTGCTGTTCTTTTTTATTTTCTATTCATACCGTTGTACAAGGGTAGCGTCGATGTACAGACCGTAAACGGTTCTTTCTGTACAGCGACGCTATCGCCTGCAATTTTTTAATTTTAACAGATAATCTTTATTCCTCAGAAATATGCACTTCTTTGTCTGATGCTTTTTCTTCCTCTAAAATCTGTCTGCCATCTGCCGCAAACTCTGCGCCTGATGCAGTCTCTCCATCTGAAGAAAGTTCTTTCTGTGACAAGATCCGCATAAATTCGTCCCCTGTGATTGTTTCTTTCTCATACAAATATTTGGCAAGTTCATGCAATTTCCCCTGATTATCTTTCAACAGCTTTCGCGCCTTCTCATAAGACTGTTTTACCATATCTACAACCATATCGTCAATAGTTGCCGCTGTCTCAGGAGAACAACTTAAACTGCTGTCGCCTCCGAGGTACGGATTTGACTGCGTCTCAAGAGCAACCATTCCAAATCGGCTGCTCATACCATATCTGGTGATCATTGCCCTGGAAAGCTTCGTCGCCTGTTCAATATCATTTGACGCTCCTGTTGTCACTGAGCCGAATACAAGCTCCTCCGCGCATCTTCCTCCTGTCAATGTCGCAATTTTATTTTTAAGTTCTTCTTCAGTCATCAGATTACGTTCCTCTTCTTCTACCTGCATCGTATATCCGAGCGCACCCGAAGTTCTGGGAATGATCGTAATTTTTGTCACCGGAGCCGAATGTGTCTGTAATGCCGCCACCAAAGCATGACCGATCTCATGATATGCGACGATCAGTTTCTCTTTCGTCGAAAGAACACGGTTTTTCTTTTGGTATCCCGCGATCACAACTTCAATACTTTCCTCTAGATCCGACTGCACAACAAATTTTCTGTTTTCACGGACAGCCCGAAGAGCCGCCTCATTCACCATATTTGCCAACTCCGCTCCTGATGCTCCCGAAGCTGCTCTTGCAATCGCATTAAAATCCACATTATCCCCGAGTTTTATTTTTCGTGCATGCACTTTCAGTATTTCTTCACGCCCTTTAAGATCGGGAAGTTCTACAGGGATTCTCCGGTCAAAACGTCCCGGGCGCAAAAGCGCCGGATCCAATGTGTCCGGTCGGTTTGTTGCCGCAAGTATTACAACACCTTTCGACGCATCAAAACCGTCCATTTCTGTAAGGAGCTGATTCAATGTTTGCTCCCGTTCATCATTTCCTGCCATTCCGTGGCTGTCACGTTTCTTGCCGATCGTATCGATCTCATCGATAAATACAATACAAGGGGCTTTCTCATTTGCCTGTTTAAACAGATCACGCACTTTTGAAGCTCCCATGCCGACAAACATTTCTACAAATTCCGAACCCGAAATAGAGAAAAACGGAACTCCCGCTTCCCCTGCAACGGCTTTTGCAAGAAGCGTCTTTCCTGTTCCCGGAGGCCCCACAAGGAGGGCGCCTTTCGGACATACGGCGCCGATTTCCTGATATTTCTGAGGATTATGAAGGAAATCAACAATCTCTGTCAAAAGTTCTTTTGCTTCATCTTCACCTGCCACATCGTTAAACGTAATACCCGTCGTAGACTGCACATATACTTTTGCATTGCTCTTTCCAAACTGCATAAACTGGTTTCCGCCTGCCGCTCCGCCCATCTTTTTCATGAGTTGACGTGACAAAAACTGTCCGAGGAGAATGAAAATGATCATCGGAATCACGATTGATAAGAGCATACTTAAAAACGGACTCATCTGTCGATCCGCAACTCTTCCGAACTTACATCCTGCTTTTTCCAAACGGTTTACAAGATCCGGGTCATCAAACCTCGTAGTTTCATACTGTCTGGAATCTTCACTTTTATCTGTAAAATAAATGCTTTCGCCTTCGAGCTGTACTTTCGATACTTCTTTGTTTTCTACCATCGTAAGGAACGTGCCGTAATCAACTTCCTCAACATTTCCCCCTACAATGGCAGGGAATACAAAGGAGTTAAAAAGGATCAGCACCGCAATCGCTATCAGATAATATACGATCAATGGCTTTCTTGGTTTTTGTACTTGTTTCATAAAAGTCCTCCTTTCTGTATCCCTCTGCTTCTCTTCTGTTAAACCAATCTTTTAAAGAGAGCTTTATTTTTCTTTTTTCTTCAGCGCCAGACGGATTGCTTTCAAAATCTGGATGATCGGAATATTCACTGCCGCAAGGCCGTATACGATCAAAAGCTGCGTCAAATTCAACGTCTGTACTTTAAAAATACTGTGAAGTCCCGGAATCATAACAACCATTGTCACTAATGCCAGACCTACAACAAATGCACCTATCAAATAAATATTATTTAAAAGCTTGCTTGTAAATACAACAGGTCTGTCTGATTTGCAGTTAAATCCATGGAACAATCTTGCAGAGCACAGTGTCGCAAATGCCATTGTACTTCCAAGCAATGCATTACCGCCTTTATATCCGATCAAAAATGCGATCATTGTTGTGATTCCGATTGACAGTCCTTCTGTTCCGATTTTCAGCATAAAATCTTTTGTAAGGATCGACTCGTTCATCGGTCTTGGTTTTTCTTCCATCACTTCTTTAGAGTGAGGTTCAAGTCCGAGTGCTATTGCCGGAAGGCTGTCTGTCAACAAGTTAATAAACAACAAATGCACAGGTGCGAACGGAACCGGAAGACCTGCGATAGAAGCGTAGAGCACAGCGAGAATCGCGCCAAAGTTTCCCGAAAGCAAAAACTGGATGGAGTTTTTAATGTTCCGGTAAATATTTCTTCCGTTTTCTACCGCTTTTACGATCGTTGCAAAGTTATCATCTGTCAATACCATCGCCGCTGCATCTTTCGATACTTCACTTCCGGTGATTCCCATTGCAACACCAATATCCGCCTGTTTCAGCGCCGGCGCATCGTTTACTCCGTCACCTGTCATAGATACAATATTTCCCTTTTCCTGCCATGCACGTACAATACGGATTTTATGTTCCGGAGAAACACGGGCATATACGGAAATTCCCTCTACAAAATCTTTCAATTCTTCATCGGAAAGTTTATCAATCTCCGCACCTTCACATGCTTCAGACTCATCTTCCAAAATACCGATTCTTTTCGCAATCGCCGCAGCCGTCACTTTATGATCTCCCGTGATCATAATCGGACGAATACCCGCCTTCTTACATTCCGCTACAGCAGCTTTGGATTCTTCACGCGGAGGATCCATCATTGCGATCAAGCCGATAAACGTAAGATTATATTCGTCTTCCAAAGTCAATTCCAACTCGTCTGACACTGTTTTATATGCAAAAGCAAGAACACGGAGTCCCTGTCTTGAAAATGCCTGATTTTGTTCTTCGATATTTTTTCTGTCCTGCTCCGTCATCGGACGCACTTCAGAACCGATCTGTATCTGATCCATACGAGTCAGCAACACATCGACCGCACCTTTTACGATCATCGTAGGAACATTTTCAATCGTATGCTTTGTTGACATTAACTTACGATCGCTGTCAAAAGGATTTTCACTCTCACGAGGATATTTCGTTCTTATTTCTTCCGGATCAAGTCCAAGCTTACTTCCAAGATTGATCAAAGCTGTTTCTGTCGGATCTCCGATTTCTACGCCGTCTGTATTTTTAGAATCGTTGCATAACATACTTCCGATCAACAGCCTGCTCTGGGAAGGGTCATTCAAATCTATATCTTCTGCTTTAATGCAAAGCTCATCAACATAATAATCTTCTACTGTCATTTTGTTCTGTGTCAGCGTTCCTGTTTTATCAGAACAAATGATCGATACGCTTCCGAGTCCTTCCACTGCCTGAAGTTTACGCATGATCGCATGTTCTTTCGCCATCTTCTGCGTACCAAAAGAAAGTACGATTGTAACAATAGAACTAAGCGCTTCCGGAATTGCCGCCACTGCAAGGGCTACTGCAAAAAGAAAGGCATCACCGATCTTATCGCCTCGCAAAATATTGATTCCGAATAAAATACCACAGAATACAAGGATCAAGATCGACAACTTTTGACCAAACTGATCCAGATTGATCTGAAGCGGCGTCTTTTTCTCGGAAGTTGTCTTTAACAGACTTGCGATTTTTCCGACTTCTGTCTCCATCCCGATTCCGGTTACAACAAAAGATCCCCTTCCATATGTGACAAAGCTTCCTGAATAAACCATATTCAATCTATCGCCAAGCGGAACCTCTTCTTCATTTATAATATCTACAGACTTTTCTACTCCAAGACTTTCTCCTGTCAAAGCGCTCTCATCAACTTTCAGGCTGGCGCTTTCCAAAAGACGTCCGTCGGCAGGAATGTAATCTCCTGCATCCAACATTACAATATCACCGACTGTTACTTCCGAAGACGGAATCGGGATAACTGTTCCGTTTCTCAGCACTTTTGCTTCCGGACCGGAAAGTTTTTTCAGGCTGGCAAGAGATTGTTCTGCTTTCACAGTCTGAACTGTTCCCAGTATTGCATTCATTGTGATTACGATTAAAATAACCGCCGTACTTTCCACATCTCCCATAAATCCCGATGCAATAGCCGCAATGATCAGGATGATAACAAGAAAGTCCTTGTACTGTTCAAGAAAGATCTGAAGCACCGTCTTTTTCTTGCCCTCCACAAGCTCATTCCGACCGTATTTTTCCTGATGCTCTTTCACCTGCGATTCAGTAAGCGGTTCGGCAGAGCCGTTTAACTGCTTCATCGTATCCTCTCCGGACATTTGATAAAATGTTTTCATCTGTTTTCCTCCTTAAGATTATATGAGTGTGCATTATGCACGGAGCTTTTTCATCCTATAAGAAGTAATATTTCTCATACAATAAAAAAGAGACTCCTATTGCACACTAATTATGTAATGCAATAAAAGTCTCACTGTTTAATCACGATACGGATGCATATGCATCGTACTGACGACATCGCAAACGCTTTTAACAAGCGCCAGTTACTCCCTTTTACTAAACAGTAATATATCTGAAATAAAAGTATGTGTCAACGCCTTTTCTTAAATTAACAGTTTTTTCACAAACTATCGATCAAAGCTTTTACTTTCCTGGCAGCATGTTCTAAACGAATAAAAAATGAAAATATCTTATTTCCTATATTAACATACTCCCTGCGCTGTCATTGCATCTGCAACTTTCTCAAATCCGGCAATGTTGGCTCCTACTACATAGTTACCTTTAAATCCGTATTTTTCAGCTGCATCAGCCATGTTATGGCAGATATTTACCATGATCGACTGCAGTTTCGCATCTACTTCTTCAAATGTCCAGCTTAAGCGCTCGCTGTTCTGGGACATTTCCAGAGCAGATGTTGCGACACCGCCTGCATTTGCTGCTTTTCCCGGTGCGAAGAGGACTCCGTTCTCCTGAAGGTATTCTGTTGCTTCCATCGTAGTCGGCATATTAGCGCCTTCTGCAACTGCCATACATCCGTTTGCAACAAGCATTTCTGCATCTTCAAGATGAAGTTCATTCTGTGTTGCGCATGGAAGAGCGATATCAACTTTCACAGACCATACTCCTTTTCCTTCGTGATATTCGGAATTCGGACGATATTTTTTATACTCTGTCAGTCTTGCACGATTTACTTCTTTAATTTCTTTCAATGCTGCAAGATCAATTCCTTCCGGATCATATACCCATCCTGTAGAATCACTTACTGTCACTACTTTTGCTCCAAGTTCCTGTGCTTTTTCCGTCGCATAAATTGCAACATTACCTGAACCTGAAACTGCAACTGTCTTTCCTGCCAGTTCTTTTCCGTTGATCTTAAGCATCTCCTGTGTCAGGTATAACAGACCATATCCTGTCGCTTCTTTTCTTGCAAGAGAACCGCCGTAACTTAAGCCTTTTCCTGTAAGAACGCCTTCGTAAACGCCGCGGATTCTCTTATATTGACCGAACATATATCCGATCTCTCTTGCGCCTGTTCCGATATCTCCTGCCGGAACGTCTGTATCTGCGCCGATATATTTACAGAGTTCTGTCATAAAACTCTGACAAAATGCCATAACTTCTCTGTCGGATTTGCCCTTTGGATCAAAATCACATCCGCCTTTACCGCCTCCGATCGGAAGTCCTGTAAGGGAATTTTTAAATATCTGTTCAAATCCGAGGAACTTAATGATACCAAGATTTACTGAAGGATGAAGGCGAAGTCCGCCTTTATACGGTCCTATTGCACTGTTGAACTGTACGCGGTATCCTGTATTAACCTGAACCTGTCCGTTGTCATCTACCCACGGAACACGGAACTTAATCTGTCTTTCAGGTTCGACGAGTCTTTCAAGAAGAGCTTCTTTACGGAACTTTTCCTCATTTGCTTCAATTACAACACGAAGAGATTCAAGAACCTCTTTTACTGCCTGATGGAATTCCGGTTCTGCCGGGTTTTTCTTCACAACTAAATCAATTACCTCATCAACGTATGACATCTCAAATTACCTCCTGAATGAATTTACGGATCATATCCGACATAGAATTTTTTCTACTCGTACATTTTAAAAGGAAAATGAAAGATTGTCAACGTAAAATTTCAATTTTTTGCCTTTATTACATATAATATATCCTATTTTGAAAGAAAAACATCTTGTTTTATTCATTTTGGGCGCTATATAATTTAATCAGATTCTTTCTTCCATAACGAAAAACAGGATGCCGTCGGCATCCTGTTTAAGTGCACTTATTAATTATATTTACGTTTTCTAGCAGCTTCAGATTTTTTCTTACGTCTTACGCTTGGTTTTTCATAGTGCTCCCTTTTGCGGATCTCCTGCTGAATACCAGCTTTAGCACAGTTTCTTTTGAATCTGCGTAAAGCGCTATCTAACGTCTCGTTTTCTTTAACGATTACATTTGACATAGTCTCACACCTAACCTCCCCTCCAGCCTTGTATTGTGCATAATACGACTGTTCGGGTATTTTTATTGCACTAATAAAGATTATAACATATTTTTTTCTCCCGTCAACTATTTCCGAGCAAAAACTTCATAAAAGCTTATAAAAAATGCATTTTTCTATATTTTTACAAAATAAAACTATTCTTTGATCTGTTCTGCAAGAACTTCTTCCGCTTTTTTCAATGCATCCTGGATTCCTGACGGATTCTTTCCTCCCGCCTGCGCCATATTCGGACGACCACCGCCGCCGCCTCCGACACATCCTGCGATCGCTTTCACAAGATTTCCGGCGTGAGCGCCTTTTTTCATCGCTCCGTCTGTCGCAGTAGCCATCAGACTGACTTTACCATCGCTTCCTGATGCAAGGACGACAACTCCGTCTCCTAATTTTTCTTTCAACTGATCGCCAAGTTCTCTAAGTCCGTTCATGTCAACGCCCTCGATCTGCGCTGCCAAAAGTTTTATTCCTTTTACTTCTTTCACCTGATCCAGTACGTCTCCTGCCGCACTTTGAGCGATCTTACTTTTCAGACTTTCCACTTCGCTGTGTAATGTTTTGTTTTCAGCAATCATATGATGAATCTTATCTGATAAATTGTCAGGCGTTGCTTTTAAAAGCGCTGCCGCATTTTTCAATTTTTCTTCTGTCTGCGCATAATATTTCATCAGCCCTTCTGAAGTCAAAGCCTCAATTCTGCGAACTCCTGCCGCCACACCTGTCTCTGAAACAATTTTCAGAGCCATAATCTCCGATGTGTTATTCACATGAGTTCCGCCGCAAAATTCAATAGAATAATCTCCCATATTCACGACACGGACTATATCACCGTATTTTTCTCCGAACAGAGCCTGCGCTCCTGTCTTTTTTGCCTCTTCGATCGGCATATTTTTAATATCTACATCGTATGCTTTTGCAATACTTTCATTGACAAGTTTCTCAACCTGTGTGATCTCATCTTCTGTCATCGCCGAAAAATGTGTAAAATCAAAGCGAAGTCTGTCTTCATTTACGCTTGATCCTGCCTGTTCTACATGACTTCCCAACACTGTACGAAGTGCTTTTTGAAGAAGATGAGTTGCGCTATGATTCCTTGCTGAAAGAGCACGCTTTTTCGCATCCACTTCCAGCACTACTTTATCTCCGGATCTGATCATTCCCTTTGTCATAACTCCGACATGACCGACTTTTCCGCCGAGCAATTTCACTGTATCTTCTACTTTAAATTCACCTTCTGCAGTACGGATATATCCTGTATCCGCCTCCTGACCTCCGCTTGTCGCATAAAACGGGGTCTCCTGAACAAAGACCGTACCGTGCTCTCCTTCAGATAATGCGTCCGCAATCTCCGTTTCCGTTGTAAGAACAGTCACGTCTGATTCCCATGTAAGATGTTCATATCCGACAAATTCACTTGTCACATTCGGATCGATAGACTCATATACTGTTACATCAGCTCCCATATAATTCGTCACTTCACGGGCGTCACGGGCTTTTTTTCTCTGAACTTCCATGGAGGCTTTAAATCCATCTTCATCCACACAGAGTCCTTTTTCTTCCAAAATTTCTTTTGTCAGATCGAGAGGGAATCCATATGTGTCATACAGGCGGAAAGCATCTTCGCCGTTTAATATCTTTTCTTCTTTTTTCTCCATATCAGAGATCATCTCTGCCAAAATTCCAAGTCCCTGATCTATTGTTTTATTGAACTGCTCTTCCTCTTTGGAAATCACGTTCAAAATAAATTCTTTCTTCTCCTCCAGCTCCGGATACCCGTCTTTTGATCCCGCAATGACAGTTTCTGCAAGCTCCGGCAGGAATCCTTTGTGAATGCCGAGAAGTCTTCCATGACGGCAGGCTCTTCTAAGCAGACGGCGAAGAACATAACCGCGGCCTTCATTAGACGGCATAATTCCATCTGAGATCATAAAAGTCACAGAACGGACATGATCTGTAATGACGCGGATCGAGACATCATTGTTGTACTCTTCCCCGTATTCTTTTTCCGCAAGGCGGCATACGTGATCACGAAGCGCTTTAATCGTATCAACATCAAAAATAGAATCTACATCCTGCACAACAGACGCCAGACGTTCCAATCCCATTCCCGTATCAATATTCTTCTGCTCCAGCTCACTGTAATTGCCGTTTCCGTCATTGTCAAACTGTGTAAATACATTATTCCAAATTTCCATGTAACGGTCGCACTCGCAGCCTACTGTACAATCAGGACTTCCACAGCCGTATTTTTCTCCCCTGTCATAATACACTTCTGAACAGGGTCCGCACGGACCGGAACCATGCTCCCAGAAATTATCTGCTTTTCCGAATTTAAAGATACGTTCTGCCGGAATCCCCATCTTCTTATTCCATATTTCAAATGCTTCCGCATCGTCCTCATATACGGACGGGTACAGTCTATTCGGGTCAAGGCCGACTACTTCTGTCAGAAATTCCCATGTCCACTGAATCGCTTCTTCTTTAAAGTAATCTCCAAACGAAAAATTTCCGAGCATTTCAAAAAATGTACCGTGACGCGCTGTCTTTCCGACATTTTCAATATCTCCCGTACGGATACATTTCTGGCAGGTAGTCACTCGCTTTCTCGGCGGAATCTCCTGTCCTGTAAAATATGGTTTTAACGGCGCCATACCCGAATTGATAAGCAGAAGGCTCTTATCATTGTGCGGCACCAATGAAAAACTCTTCATCGCAAGATGTCCTTTACTCTCAAAGAACTCTAAAAACATTTTTCTAAGTTCATTTACTCCATATGCCTTCATTGCATTTTCCTCCTCTTTCGCTCCAAAAGCCTGTTTTATAATATATCATAGAGGGTTATATTTGTAAAGCGGACGCCAAAAAAAGGCGCCCGCTTACTTATCTTATCCCATATTTTATCTGCAATTTTCCGTTTACGGCATTTTCGCTTTCTTTTCTTGCAGTCCGGCTGTCAAATTTGTATTTATTTTAATCAAGTTCGATCTCTTCTAATTCTTTCGGCGGAATTGACTTACTTGAGTTTTTCACGAAAGCCGCAAGATCTTTCTTCGCCTTCGGAAGAGGAATATTCGTTCCCGCTCCGGCAATACATCCTCCCGGACATCCCATTCCTTCGATCAGACAACCGTTCATCTTGCCTGCCTTTGCCAGAGTTAATATCTTTTTACATTCCTTCAATCCTTCTGCGTGCTCAATATTCACCTGTACATCAGGATAATATTCGTTAATACATTTTTCTATTGCCTCGGCAACTCCGCCTGCACATCCGTATCCCCTGCCAGCTCCGGTTGCATCATGGAAGGAAGACTCTGCTTCATACTCTGTCAGATCGATCTCTTTTGCATCAAACATTGCCTGCAATTCCTCAAAAGTAACAACAAAATCAACGTCACTTCGCACGCTTCTTCTTGACGCTTCCAGTTTCTTCGCGGCACATGGTCCGATAAAGACTACTTTTGCTTCAGGGTGTTTCTGCTTAATTGTCCTTGCCGTCGCCACCATAGGAGTAAGTTCCTGGGAGATCTGGTCGATCAGATCCGGGAAAAATTTTTTTGCCATGACAGACCATGAAGGACAACAGGATGTCAAAAGAAACGGCAGTTCACCCGTCACAACTTTATCCACATAGTGATGCGCCTCTGCAATCGCGCCGATGTCTGCTCCAAGCGCAACTTCATACACTTCCGAAAATCCGAGTTCACGAAGAGCGGCTTTAATATTTCTCGGTGTAATATTATCACCGAACTGTCCTACAAATGCCGGAGCGATCTCCGCAATTACATTTTCACCTTCTGATAACGCCCGTGCAAGCTGGAATATCTGAGACTTATCCGAAATCGCGCCAAACGGACAACTTACCATACACATACCGCATGAAACACATTTTTCATTATCAATATATGCTCTTCCCATTTTGTCGGATTTAATCGCATTCACACCGCAGGCTTTCTGACATGGACGCTCCTTTTTCGCGATCGCATCGTACGGACAGACTGATTTGCATTTTCCGCATTTGATACATTTTTCCTGATCGATATACGACCGCCCGTTCACCATGGAAATAGCGTCTTTCGGACAGACTTCCTGACACGGGTGCGCAAGACAGCCTTTACAGATATTGCTTACCTCGTATTTATTCTCTTCGCAGCTTTCACATGCGGACGGAATAACCTGCATCAGCGGAGGCTCATAATATTTTTCAGAGATATTGCTTGCTTCCACGCCCGCAGTTAAATGAACCGGCTTATTTTCCGGACGCAGGGAAAGTCCCATCGCCAAACGCAGCCGTTCCCTTACGATCGCCCGTGCGCGGTAAACGCTTTCTCTGTATTTCTCTGAATCTTCATTTACGATCGCATACGGAATGGCTTCCATATCCGCAAGAAGCGTATCCTCATCTGCCTTAAATCCAAGCTGCGCCACTTCCTTAAACACTCTTCTCCGGATTGCCCGTACCGGAGTATGTAATCCTCTCATCATCTGCACTTACCTCCTGATATACTAAATTGAAACGACGAGCACATCTGTTCCTATTTCTTTAAATATATCTGTTTACAAAATCATTGTCAACAACCGAATATTCTTTCTCTGACAAGTATTTATTCTTTTTTATCGGCACTTTTTTGCAGCGCATCTTTAAAAATCTTTTCGGCGTAATGTACGGACTGCATCGCATCTTTCCCATAAAAATCCGCACCGATCATATCTGCATACTCTTGGTTGAGCACAGCTCCCCCGACCATCACTTTACAGTCCGGTTTCTTTTCCCGAAGCATCTTTATCGTCTCTTCCATACTGACTACCGTTGTTGTCATAAGAGCGCTTAATCCGACAAGCGGAACTTGCTTTTCACATGCCGTTTCTACAATTTTTTCAGGCGATACGTCTTTTCCAAGATCGATCACATCAAAACTGTAATTTTCTAAAAGCACTTTCACGATATTTTTTCCGATATCATGAATATCTCCTTTCACGGTCGCCAAAATGACTCGTCCCTTTTTTTCTCTGATCTCACCGCTTTTTTCCATCTTTTCCTTCAGAACAGAAAATGCGGATTTTGCAGCTTCCGCACTCATCAGAAGCTGAGGCAGAAAAACAGTTCCTTTTTCAAAGCCGTCGCCGACATGATTTAATGCAGGAATCAATTCTTCGTTGATAATATCGAGCGGAGCTTCTGTCGCAATCATATCTGTTGTAATTTTCCCCGCGTCATCCCGCAGCCCTTTTTCGATTGCCTCTTGAAGCGTCATTTTTGAGCTGCTTTTTCTGCTTCTGTCATTTTCCCCCTTTAATTTCGTTTCGGAAAGTTCAGATGTTTTCATTATATTTGTGCTCACTACCGAATTGGCATATTTTTGAATATATTGTTCACAATTATTATCCAGATTCATAAGAGCATGGTATGCATACCACGATTTCATCATGTCTTCCGATGATGGATTTATAATTCCGGCACTCAGACCGTTTAGCATTGCCATTGTATAAAAGGCTGCGTTTACGATCGGGCGGCATGGAAGTCCAAAGGATATATTAGAAACTCCGAGAACTGTATTGACTCCGATCTCATCTCGAAGTCTGCGAAGCGTCTCCAATGTCACTTTTGCTCCTTCCGGCTCAGAACTGATCGTCATTGCGAGTGCGTCGATTACGATATCTTTCTTTTTAATCCCGAATTTTTCAGCTGTTTTTATGATTTTTTCCGCAATCCTCACACGGCCGTCCGCATCCGCCGGAATTCCGTCTTCATCCAAAGTCAGACCGATAACAACTCCGCCGTATTTTTTTACAAGAGGAAACACTTTTTCCATTGACTCTTTCTTTCCGCTTACGGAATTAACCATTGCCTTTCCGTTGTAAATACGAAGCGCTTTTTCCATCGCTTTTTCATCAACCGTATCTATCTGCAGCGGAATATTAACGACGCTTTGCAGTTCCTGAACTACCTCTTCCATAAGCGCCGGCTCGTCAATATCCGGCAGTCCGACATTCACATCAAGAATGTGAGCTCCCTGATCCTGCTGTGTAATCCCTTCTCTTAAAATATAGTCAAGATCGTGTTCTTTCAGCGCTTGTTTAAACCGTTTTTTACCGGTGGGATTTATCCGCTCTCCGATAATTTTTGAACCCTCACCCAAAATAACGCTTTGCCCGTAAGAGGAAACAACCGTAAACTCTTTTTCTGTCACCGGAACAAGTTCTGCGTTTTCACATCTTTTACGCATGGCACGGATATGTTCCGGCGTCGTTCCACAGCAGCCTCCGATCACACATGCCCCCATCCGGACGATTTGCTCCATATATGCCGCAAATTCATCTTCTGTCACATCATAATATGTTTTCCCGTCTCTCTGTTTCGGAAGTCCTGCATTTGGCTTTACAATAATCGGAACAGACGAATATTTGATCAGTTCTTCCAACACCGGAAGCATCTCTTTTGGTCCCATTGCGCAGTTTATCCCGAGAGCATCGACGCCTAAACCTTCTAAAAGCGCAACAACAGATGAAACATCCGCTCCTGTCAAAAGTTTTTTCCTCTCGTCAAATATTACGGTAGCAAATACCGGAAGAGACGTGTTTTCTTTCGCCGCTAAAACAGCTGCTTTTAATTCGTATGTATCGCTCATTGTCTCTATATGGATTAAATCTGCTCCCGCCTGCTCTCCTAAGATCACTACTTCCTTAAAAGCTTCATATGCCGTCTCAAATTCCAGATCTCCCATAGGTTTCAGCAATTTCCCCGTAGGTCCGACATCAAGAGCCGTATAGATTTTACGCTCGTCTCCTGTTTGTAAGAGCGCCTCCCGCTCTGCTTTTTTCACATGGCTGACCGCCGCCTTTATAATCTCTTCTAAAGAGCAGGAATCATCATGAAACTTCAGCGCATTTGCACCAAATGTATTCGTCAAAATGATATCGCTTCCGGCTTCTATATATTGCCTGTGTATCTTGTATATTTCTTCCGAATGTGTCAGATTCCACGTCTCCGGTAATTCTCCCGGCGCGAGCCCTTTTTCCTGAAGCAGAGTTCCCATTCCCCCATCAAAAAAGAGGAGGTCTTTTCCAAGTCGTTGTCTGATCATCTCTTTCTCCTTTTTTTCGTCGTTTTCCTTCTCTACATATTTGTCTCATACATCTAACTGTCAGCGTCTGTAAATACACTCTTTCTTATCGCAGACTTCGCAGCCTGCAATCGGGCATCTCTCTTTTATTCGACTTGCCCCGATCACTGCGGTAACAGATTTCGTCGGTGTCATCATAAAACTTTCCGTCATCGTAAGTCCGATTGCCTTTGCACAATCCAGCATCTGCATAAATGATTTCTGAAAACCGATATCAAAATCGCCGTATCCCGGACTGAACCTCGGGCGCAGATAAAGACCTTCCTTTTCAAGTTCCTCGCCGATTTCAAATTGTTTCTCATCACAAAATTCTTCCAGCATTGCCGCTGCACATGCCTGAAGCACAACAGCGTTTGCCATATCTGTCAGAGATGTTCTTGCTATCAGACGATCCACTCCTGTCCCTAATGTCGCACCGAACAAAACAGCCTTTTCACAGTGATTTAAGTTTCTTGCAAGGCTTTTGCTGCTAATCTGTAATGTTCCGATCGCAACTTTTTCTTCATCTATCCGATTCATTTCAAAAATACGAAACACCGAGCGAAGCGCCGATACTTTTTCCAGCTCCAAAAAACCTTTTTCAACAAGACGGCTTGTTGCCTCATCTACCGGATTTTTCCCATACCCCAAATAGCGGACAGCTTCCTGAAAACATTTTTCCATTCTATCACCTACGCCTTTATAATCTCCGACAAATTGTTCATAATTGCAGCTGCAACATGCGGTTTATTCATTGTATAAATATGAATATTGTTCACACCGTTAGAAAGAAGATCAATGATCTGATCGGTCGCATATGCGATTCCCGCCTGTTCCATCGCCGCCGCCGAGCTGCCGAACCGATCAAGGAGAGCTAAAAATCTTCTCGGAAACACTGTCCCTGACAATTCCTGACTTCTTTTCATCTGTTTCTCACTCGTCATCGGCATAATTCCCGGGAGTACCGGAACATTGATCCCTGCTTCCCTGATCCTGTATAAAAAATTATAATGGATATCGTTATCAAAAAACATCTGTGTCGTAAGAAAATCAACGCCGCTATCTACTTTTTGTTTTAAATACCTGATATCTTCTGCCTTATGTTCGTTTTCTACATGACCTTCCGGATAACATGCAGCTCCGATACAAAAATCGCCATGCTTACGAATCTCCTCTATCAACTCATATGCATATCTAAAACGATTTCCGTTCGGGAACGGCATGCCTTCCGGGATATCTCCCCGAAGCGCAAGAATGTTTTCAATCCCGTTTTCTTTCAGATTTTCAATCACATCTCTTACTTCCTCTATCGTTGAAGAAGCACATGTCAAGTGTGCAAGACTAACCACTCCGAGATCATCCTTTATATGAGATGCGATCTTTGCCGTATTCTTACTCGTACCGCCGCCCGCACCATATGTCACGCTGATAAACGCCGGATTTAACTTCGCCATAGCATCAGTTGCCGCGATCACTTTTTCAAATCCCGCATCGGTCTTCGGCGGAAACACTTCAAATGAAATATGTATTTTGTCTTCTTTTAATCTGTCTATAATTTTCATCTTTACTCTCCTGACTGTTTTTCTCTGTCGTACGGCTAAGTATTAGAAATCCATTTCCTTCGACATTTTTTAGGTAAAATTATCCTCTAAAACGCTTTTTCTGTCAAGTATTGTTTCTTCAAACGACCGAAAATACCAAAAGCACATTTTGGATTTGCAAACGAGTGGCAAGAACTTAGATAAATTTAACCCCCTGTTCGGCGCTGCTGCAAAAAAACACAAGACGAAACGAATGTCCGTCTTGTGTTTTTATATGTACCTCTTACTATGTCTTATTCCCCGATCAAGCTCTTGTATAATTCCTGATATTGTCCGGCAGAATTCTTCCATGAAAAATCTTTGCTCATCGCACGTTCTACGATCTTATTCCAGTCACGTTTTCTGTCATAATAAATTCTTTCCGCATAACGAACTGTATTAAGCATCTCATGTGCATTATAATTAGTAAAGCTAAATCCTGTTCCTGTCTTGTCAAATTCATTATACGCTTCAACCGTATCTCTAAGTCCGCCTGTCTCACGCACAATCGGAATCGTTCCATAACGCAGGCTCATCAGCTGACTTAATCCGCACGGTTCAAACAGTGATGGCATAAGAAATGCATCGCAGGAAGCATAAATCTTATGTGAAAGTTCATCCGAATAAAAGATGTTTGCGGATACTTTTCCGGAGTACTTCCATGCAAAATGACGGAACATATTCTCATATTTCACATCACCTGTTCCAAGCACAACGATCTGAACCGCATCCTGACAAAGTTCATCCATAACGTAATCGACAAGATCAAATCCTTTTTGATCTGTAAGCCGTGAGATCATTCCGATCATCATCGTTTTTGTATCTTTCTCTAAACCGAGTTCTTCCTGCAGCGCTTTCTTATTAAGAACTTTATTCTTCCTGAAATCTTCAACCGAAAAGGTTTTTGCAATTCTAGGATCTGAAGCCGGATCCCAGTCTGTATAATCCAAGCCGTTGACAATACCGCAAAGATCATTTGCCCTTGCCGACATTAATCCGTCAAGACCTTCACCGTAAAACGGTGTTTTGATCTCTTCTGCATAACTGTTACTTACCGTTGTCACTTTATCGGCATATACGATACCGCCTTTAAGCAAGTTTGCATCTTTATATGCCTCCATCTTATCCGGAACGAAATAGTATTCCGGAAGTCCGGTAATTTCGCGAACAGATTTCGTATCCCATACCCCCTGGAATTTCAGATTGTGGATTGTCATCACAGTTTTAATTCCGCGATAGTATTCTCCCAGATATCTGAAATTATCAAGATAAACCGGTATCAGTCCCGTCTGCCAGTCATGACAATGAATCAGTTCCGGACGAAATCCGATCACCGGAAGTATGCTCAGCACTGCTTTTGAAAAGAAGGCAAACTTTTCTATATTCCACTTCGGATCCCCATCATACGGAGCAAATCCACTGAAATAATATTCATTATCGATAAAATAGAAAATAATACCGTTCAATTCAATCTTCAGTACTCCGACATACCTGTCCTGACCTGCAATGTCCATATAAAAATGGGCAACATACTCTAACTTCTCTTTCCACTCCTGTTTCATGCACATGTAATTCGGAATAACAACACGAACATCATATTTTTCTTTGTCGAAATCTTTCGGAAGCGAACCGACAACATCTGCCAGACCTCCGGTTTTGATAAACGGTACACACTCCGATGCAGCAAACAAAATATTTTTCATATCCTGATCCTCCCATTCTTCACATAAATTCCCGGAAAGAATTCTGTTAATTGTTATTATACCCTATTCTCTGCGCAATGAAAAGGACTTTCCTAGTTTTTATGCCTGTATTCAAGCTGAATTGTATCGGCAATCAGCGCAATAAACTCTGAATTGGTCGGTTTCCCCTTTCCTGTACTCACAGTATATCCAAAAAGCTCATCAAGCGTATCCAATTTTCCGCGGCTCCATGCCACCTCGATCGCATGTCGAATTGCCCGTTCGACGCGGCTTGACGTTGTCCGGTATTTTTTTGCAACTGTAGGATACAATATTTTTGTAATTGCATTCAACACATCCATGTCGTTTACTGCCATCATGATCGCATCCCGCAGATAATGATACCCTTTGATATGCGCCGGTATTCCAATCTCATGAAGCATATTCGTCACTCTGCTTTCCAGATTTTCCCGTCTTGATGAAACTTCCTGTATACTCTCTTCATTTTTCTTTTCAAAAACCGCCGGCTTTTTTCGGATCGATTTGATCCGATCCAATAAAATCGTATGATTAAACGGTTTCATAATATAGTAATTTGCACCTTTATTAAATGCATCTTCTGTAATTTTTTCCTGTCCGACAGCAGTAAGCACTATAAAATACGGTCTTTTGTCGACAAACTCCTGCTTGTTTACTTGCTCCATTACTGTCAATCCATCCATTTTCGGCATGATCAGATCAAGCAGGACAACATCCGGCTGTCTGTCCTTTATGATCTGACACATCTCTTCTCCATTTTTCGCTTTTCCGACGAGATCCAGTTCCTTGTCCGTTTGTATGATGTCGTCAAGCATATCTAGAATTCTCTGGTTGTCGTCAGCGATCGCCACACTCAAATGCTCCATTCTCGTCTCTCCTTTAGTTTTGAGACCATCCCTTTAAAACGCCACTCGCTTATTATATCTATGCCATTTTGCATAATCAAGCGAATCTTGTAGTAACAATTCGACATTTATCCACACATTTCCGGTAAATTCACCTGTTTTAACATATTTTCTATGAATATTCCGTAACCTTTTGTCGAGTCTTGTACGAAAACGTGGGTTACTGCTCCGATCAATTTCCCGTTTTGTATGATCGGACTTCCGCTCATCCCCTGAATAATCCCTCCTGTTTTTTCAAGAAGTTCTTCGTCCGTCACCTTGATCACAAGTCCTTTATTGATCTCCTGAGACATCATGTCGACTTGAGTCACTTCAATATCAAATTCTCTAACTTCATTATCTACAAAACATCGGATTGTAGCAGGTCCTGTTATAATTTCTTCTTTTTTTGCAGTCCTGATTGCCGTCTGTTCTGTGAAAAGTTCATCAATTTTGTCGATTTTCCCATAAATCCCAGCCTCTGTATTTTTATCGATTGTACCGAGAATATTATAATTGTTATAAATGATCATACCCTCCATACTTCCCGGAGATCCGCTCTGTCCTTTTGTGATATCTCTGATACTCGTGCGGTATACATTTCCTTCCGCAATCGACATAAGAACACTTGTATCCACGTCATGAATCCCATGCCCAAGCGCGCCAAACCGACTTTGATCCGTTAAAAAAGTAACTGTTCCCAAGCCTTGTACATTATCGCGAACCCATATACCAAGCCGATATTCTCCCGTTTCATATTCAACCGGCTTTATTTTCAAATCTATCGTCTCCCCATTTCGTCTGACCGTCAACACCACGGACGTTCCGGTTAGATTTCCGACAGCCTCCAAAAGCTCTTTTTTTCCCGTAATTTCACAATGATCTACTGCCATAATATAATCGCCTGCTTTAACAATTCCTTTTGCTGGTTCATGCTCCTTTCCATCCGCTCCGGCAATCTGCTCTGTATTAAGAACCATCACTCCGTCCGTTTCCATATAAATACCAATCGGCATTCCTCCGACAAGCACCGTATCATTATTCATCGCTTCTATTCCCGCATCTGTCGAAACCGGTTTCTTTCCACGAATCATTTGATACTGCAAAATACCCATAGCTGCAAAGAAGAAGGAGAGGAATAGACAGAATACAGCGGTCACATACTTTTGTTTTTTCAACATATCCACACCCTTTCTCTGATATCTCGATAATTTTTTATCCGCATCCGCTCCTTCTTTCCTATATAAAAAGAAACGGATACTTCTCTGTATCCGTTTCTAGTATATGTGGTTTCTTCTTTTTCCACACTAGTATTATATTTCACTCTTTGCCATTTCTTTCATTTCACGGGCACTTTCCATAATACTGGATGTAATCTTATCTCCACCCAGAATACGCGCCAGTTCTTTTACCGAATCTTCTTCGTTCAATAGACGAATCCTTGTTTTTACGCTTTCGTTTTCCGCAGATTTTTCAATCAGAAAATGACTGTCTGCCACTGCTGCTATCTGTGAAAGATGAGTAATGCAAATCACCTGCCTGCTTTTACCTATCAGCTTTAGTTTTTCTCCGACTTTTGCTGCCGTAACTCCCGATATTCCGGCATCAATCTCGTCAAAAATCAAAGTCGGCGTATCTTCCGCATCTGCCAGAACCGTTTTTATCGCAAGCATAATACGGGAAAGTTCTCCGCCTGATGCAATATTCTCAAGCGGCTTTACAGGCTCGCCGGGATTAAGCGCAAGATAAAATTCTGCTTCGTCTTTTCCGTTCGCGCTAAACTGTCCTGCATCTTTTAAATGTATCTCAAACCTTGTATCGAGAAAATTTAATTCCTTCAGATGAATACAGATTTCGTCAGCAAAAACTGTTTTATATCGATTTCTTACATCATGAAGTTTTTTCGTTACACGTTCTACTTTTTTTAACGCTTTTTCTTTCTCTTCTTCAATTTGTTTTATATATGCATCATAATCATTAAGCTGTTCTATTCTATGGCGTTTTGATTCGCAATATGCAAGGACATCGCTTACAGAACTTCCATATTTTGCTTTTAAATGATTGATCAGATTCAACCGTTCCTCTGTCTCTTTGAACTCTTCTTCTGAAAATTCAAATTTTGAGGCATATTCGGACAGTTCTCTGTTAAAATCATTCAGAAGGCTGTCCACATCCATAAGTAGAGCGCACAGACGGTCTCCCTCTTCATCAAATTCCGCCGCCTCCCGAAACGCACGTATCGCCCGAGTAAGACAATCACCTGCATTTGCCGAACTGTCCTCGCATGTATAGCGATAAGTCTGCGCAACTGCATCCGTGATTTTTCTGCTCTCCGTCATCCTTCGGTATGTTTCCTCTAATTCTTCATCCTCATTTTCCCGAAGAGCAGCCTCTTCGATCTCGTGTACTTCAAATTCATAAAGCGAAAGTTCTCTTCGCCTTTCTTCATCATTTAAGGAAGTTTCTTCCGCCTTTTTACAGATCGCCCGATATTCTTTATAACATTTTGACATTTCTGATTTGATCGGAGCAATCTCTTTTCTCCCAAAAAGATCCAGAAGCACCAAATGATTCTTCCTTTGAAGTAAGGTTTTATTATCATGCTGACCATGAATGTCAATCAAAAGCTCTGCCGCTTCTTTCAACTTTCCTGTATTCACTGTCTCTCCATTAATGCGGCTTATGCTTCTGCTTCCTGTAAACTTTCTTGTTAAAGTAACCATACCGTCATCCGGAATAATATCCATCTCTTCCAGTTTTTGTCTGATCTGTCCGTCGTCAACCGAAAAAGTCAGCTCTACCAGACCATTTTCCGCCCCGTTTCTCAAAAGATCAGAACTATACTTTCCTCCAAGAGCCAGTCCGACAGAGCCGAGCAAGATAGACTTTCCCGCCCCGGTTTCTCCTGTCAATATATTCAATCCTTGTCCGAAATCTACTTCTGTCTCATCGATCAAAGCAATATTTTTCACATGTAGATTTTGTAGCATACCATTCACCTATACTTCTTTTGAAACGATCTTTCTTATCTTATCCATTACGGCCGCTGTATCTTCTACAGTTCTGATTGCACACATGATCGTATCGTCTCCTGCAATACAGCCTACGACCTCATGCCATTTCATTGCGTCTACAGCGGCAGCCACAGCCATTGCCATACCGGAAACAGTCTTGATCACTAGAATATTCTGCGCCATATCCATCGCCACATATCCATCTTTTAAGACACGTATATATTTTTCACTCATTCCGGGTTCTTCGATCCTGTGAAGAATATATTTCTGATGTCCGCTTCCTGTAGATACTTTTGACAACTTCAGATCACGTATATCTCTCGACACAGTAGCCTGCGTCACTTTAAACCCCGCATTATTCAGATATTCTGCCAGTTCTTCCTGTGTTTCAATATCATACTGACTGATAAGTTCAATAATTTTTGCATGACGGCTGACTTTCATATGTTCAATTTCCTTTCATTTTTTTACGCATTGTTTTCATAAAGCTTTCTTTGCTTAATTTGATCAGTTTTGCCGTATGAGACGACCGCTTAATACAAACTCTTTCTCCCGTGACAAGAGTTGTCTGTTCTGCACCGTCAAAGCAAAGAGAAACCTGTTCCTGCCTTCCATAACGGCCTTCGCACACTTCTACCTCAATCAAATCATCGGCTGACAGAACAATACTGCTTGTATTAAGCGCGTGTGAACAAATCGGAGTGATCACGATCATCTGTGCTGTCGGTTCAACGATCGGGCCTCCCGCCGACAGATTATAACCTGTACTTCCGGTTGGAGTCGATATGATCACTCCATCTGCGTGATAAGTATTCAGAAGCGCCCCGTTGACATAAATATGAAAACTTACGATACGAACCTTTCCTTCTCTTGCAATGACAATATCGTTCATCGCCATATCTTTCCGAGAATTACGAAAGCTTCCTTCCAGCATCATCCGTTCTTCAATAACCGGAGTCTCTGAAAACAAATGATCCAATGCACTTTCAAAATCTTCCAGATCCACATCTGTAAGATATCCGAGCGTTCCAAGATTGATCCCAAGCAGCGGAAGGCTTCGCTCTCCAAGATCTCTGACCGCACGGATTAAAGTTCCGTCACCACCTAGTACCAATCCGCATTCTGCTTCCTTAGGAACAGTTCCCGGAATAATATGGCCCTCACTGTCTTTTTCCGACAAAAAACATTTTTTACCGGAAGATTGAATATATTGTTCAATCTGACTCGTGATCGCATAATCTTTATCTTTTAATTTATTTGTAATAATATAAAAGCAATCCATTTTAGTCCTCTTGTTTTTACAAAATACTGCATCGCATACATTACTTAAGCGTGCTGCTTTGCCAGCGTCTCAAATGCTCTGTCTGAAACAATAACAGGATCAAGTCCGCCGAGATTTTCACCGGCCTCATTTTCACTCTTTTTTAAATGAATCAAATACTCTATATTTCCTTCCGGTCCTTTGATCGGAGAAAAATCAAGAGCACACAGATCGAAACCGATCGACATAGCATAATCCATAATTTTCTGAATCACTTCCCGGTGTGTGCTCTTTTCTCTTACGACACCTTTTTTTCCTACTTTTTCCCGTCCTGCCTCAAACTGCGGTTTAATAAGAGCTACGATCTCACCGTCTTTTGCCAAATAATTACGAATCGGCTCCAATACTTTCGTAAGCGAAATAAATGAGACATCAATAGAAGAAAAATCAATTTCTTCTCCCAAATCTTCAGGTGTCACATATCGAATATTCGTCTTTTCCATGCAGATAACTCTCGGGTCGTTTCTCAGTTTCCAATCAAGCTGTCCTCGTCCCACATCGATCGCAAACACCTTTTTTGCACCGTTTTGAAGCATGCAATCTGTAAAACCGCCCGTTGAAGAACCGACATCCGTACAGACTTTATCTTTTACGCTGACATCAAAATTTGCGATCGCTTTTTCTAATTTCAAGCCGCCTCTGCTTACATACGGAAGTGTATGCCCCCGAACTTCGATACTGACTTCTTCCGGGAACGTGCTTCCCGCTTTATCTTCTCTTTGTCCCTCCACAAAAACATTTCCGGACATAATGATCGCTTTTGCCTTTTCCCTTGACTCCGCCAGATTTCTTTTTACAAGTAATACATCCAAGCGTTCTTTCATATTTTTTTCCTTTCAGTTACACATATTCATCAATTATCTGCTTTACGATCGTATCTTTATCAAGACCTACTTCCCTGCGGAGCAGATCTACATTTCCATGTTCTACATAGTCATCGGCTATCCCGAAATTTTTCACGCGTACATTAATACCTGCTCCTGAAATATAATCAAGAACCTGTTCCCCGAATCCGCCTGTCAGCATGTTTTCTTCAATCGTTACATACAGATCGTGATTCTCCGCTAATCTTTCCAGCAATTCTGTATCAAGAGGTTTTACAAACCTTGCATTTACAAGAGAACAGCAATATCCTTTTTCTTTCAGACCTTTTCTCACCTGATCTGCAAGTTCTGCCATATGACCTACAAATATGATCACAATCTTTTCTTCTTCATACAGCAGTTCACTTTTCCCGTAACAGATCGGACTGCGGAATTGTTTCATTCCTTCATATGCCTCGCCTCTTGGATACCGCACTGCGATCGGATATGGAAAATCTGCCGCAAACCGTATCATATCTGCCATTTCCCATCTGTTTTTCGGAGAAATGATCGTCATATTCGGAATCATTGATAAAAATGACAAATCAAACACCCCCTGATGTGTTTCACCGTCACTTCCGACAAGTCCCGCCCTGTCTACCGCGATCACAACCGGAAGATTTTGCAGACAGACATCATGAAGCGTCTGGTCATACGCTCTTTGCAAAAACGAAGAATATACTGCAAATATCGGTTTCATTCCCCCCGCCGCAAGACCTGCCGCAAATGTCATCGCATGTTCTTCCGCGATCCCCACATCAAAAAAACGATTTGGGAAATGCTTTGCAAACGGAGTAAGACCTGTTCCGTCCGCCATCGCAGCCGTAATCGCAACGATACGCTCGTCTTTTTTTGCAATATCAAGCAGCACTTTAGAAAATACTTCCGTATAAGTATCCGCCCCTTTTGATTCTTTCGCATCTCCGGTCTCAAGATGGAACGGACCTGTCCCATGAAATTTTGCCGGATTTTCCTCTGCCGGAAGATACCCTTTTCCTTTTTTCGTAAGTACATGTACTAAAACGGCATGATCCACCCTTTTTGCCTCATTGAACACACGCACCATCTCTTTAACATCATGTCCGTCCACAGGTCCTAAATATGTAATATCCATATCTTCAAAAAACATTCCCGGAACAAATAACTGTTTAATCCCACTTTTTGTCTTTTTCAGCCTGCTGACGATCCGATCGCCTGTCCCCGGTATTTTTTTTAAAGTATCTTCAACACCCTTTTTCAGATCAGTATATGCCTGTGCTGTCCGCAGGCATCCCAAATATTTCGATACTCCGCCGACATTTTCAGAAATTGACATATTATTATCATTCAGCACGATAATAAAATTACTTTTCAAACGGGAAGCATTATTCAATGCCTCAAATGCCATTCCCCCGGTCATTGCTCCGTCTCCGATCACTGAAACGACATTGTATTTTTCCTCTTTCAGTTCTCTTGCCGCAACATACCCCAGACCTGCCGAAATAGATGTAGAACTATGCCCTGTATCAAAAGCATCACATTCACTTTCTTTTCGTTTCGGAAATCCACTCATGCCGCCATATTTACGCAGATCGTCAAAACCATCTTTTCTTCCTGTAAGAAGTTTATGCGTATAAGATTGATGACCTACATCCCAGATCAATTTATCCTGCGGAAAATCCAGTGTAAGATGAAGCGCCATCGTCAATTCTACAACACCCAGATTTGAAGCCAGATGTCCTCCTGTACAACTGATCTTATCAAGAAGAAATCCCCGGATCTCTTCTGCAAGTTCTTTTAGCTGTGTATGATCAAGTTTTTTTATATCGTTCTCTTTCTGGATCATTTCAATTATCATGATTGATCCTCCTAGTTCTATTTTTCTCTGTATACAAGTCTTCGGAGCAGTTCCTCCATAAATCCGCACTCTTTTCCGATAGAACGAAGTTCTTCTACCGCCTCTTCCGTCAGACGAGCAGCCTCTTCTTTTGCCTTTTCAAGCCCCTTCCAAGTAACGTAAGTCGTTTTTTCGTTTTTTTCATCGCTGTGCACCGGCTTTCCGAGTATTTCTGTCGTACTCGTCACATCAAGAATATCGTCTTGTATTTGGAATGCCAGTCCTATTTTCCCGGCGATTTCTTCCATTTTTCCGATTTCCTCTTCTTTTGCCCCTGCAAGAACAGCTCCGATCATTACAGACGCCTCAATAAGCGCTCCTGTTTTCAATCTATAAATAAACGCAAGAAGTTCTCCTGATATTTTGCATCCTGCAGATCTTACATCGACCACCTGACCTCCGATCATTCCGTAAATTCCGGCTTTGCCTGCAAGAATTTTCAGAGCTCTTCCGATCAGGATGCTGTTTTGAGGATCTGTTTCAAAGGCGCTGCATGCAGTCTCAAATGCGTAATTCAAAAGTGCGTCCCCTGTCAAAATTCCCATATCTTCTCCGTATACGACATGAGTCGTCTTCCGTCCTCTTCGATAATCATCATTATCCATGGCCGGAAGGTCATCATGAACAAGAGAATATGTATGGATCATCTCGATAGCGGCCATAAACGGCTCGATGACCCCGCCTTTTCCGCCAAACAAGTCAAACGTCTCTTTCATGAGCATCGGACGAAGGCGTTTTCCACCTGCCATCAGACTATATTCCATCGCTTCTTCTATGATCTGCTGATGTCCTGTCTGATCAGGCAGGTATTTTCGTAAAATCTCTTCTATTTTTTCTGTTCGTTTTCTACAGTCTTCTTTAAAATTCATCTGTCTCTCCATTTTCATCAAGAACGAGAACCTTTTTTTCTACCTCGTCTATGGATAAGTTACATTTTTTAAGAAGTTCCATTCCGTTATTATATAGATCAAATGTTTGTTCTAACGTGATTTCTTCATTTTCCATCTTTCCGATCAGTTCTTCCAAATCTTTGAACATCTCCTCAAGATTTTCTTTCTTTTTCTCTGACACTTTAACCTCCGCCGATCCGTTTTTATCCGTGAATCATTGTTTCCGTATTATGAACCTCCGCTTCGATCTTTCCGTCGCTTACAAAGATTTCCAATTTTTCTCCCCGTTTCACCTGAGCTGTCGATCGTATATTTTTTCCTTCTTCGGATCTTATATACGAGTATCCGCTGCTCAGTTTTAAAAGAGGAGACACTCTTTTCATTCGTTCGGCATTCAAGGCCAGACGATGTTTTTCCTGCGTCAGTCTTCGTTCCATAATATCGCGAATCCTGTTTTCCATCTCTGCCGTAAATTGCCTGTGCTCATATAATTTGTGCCGTGGATGAAGCAGTTTCAGCCTCATTGAGAAACGCTCCGCTTTCGTCCTGAAAAGACCGATCTGTGACAAGGCAGCCCGAACAATTCTGTCTTCATACGCAGACATCGTTTTTTTACATTCGCGGATCTCGTACACTGCCAATTCGGCGGCTGCTGAGGGAGTCGGAGCTCGTAAATCCGCAACAAAATCTGCGATTGTAACATCTGTTTCATGACCTACCGCAGATATGACCGGAACGGAACATTCAAAAATTGCACGTGCAACCTCTTCTTCGTTAAACGCCCACAACTCCTCAATACTTCCGCCGCCTCTGCCAACGATCATGACATCCACACCTTGTTGTTCTAGCATCCGTATTCCTCTTATAATGCTCTTCACCGCTCCTTCACCCTGAACAAGGGCCGGATAAAGAATGAGCTGAACATATGGATTTCTACGTTTTGCAACATTGATTATATCTCTTACCGCCGCTCCGTTTTGCGCCGTCACAATCCCAACTGTTTTTACATAGGCAGGAATTCGCTGCTTATATTCGTCTGAAAACATCCCCATTTCACAAAGTTCCCGCTTAAGCGCCTCGAACTTTTCATAGAGTTCTCCTGCTCCGTCCAGCTTGATTTCTCTTGCATAAAGCTGATATTTGCCATCTCTTTCATATACGCTTACTGAACCGAATGCGATGACCCGCTGGCCGTTTTTCAATGTAAAAGAAAGCCCCGCCCTTGAGCCTGCAAACATAACACAGGCAATCGTGCCGGACTCATCTTTCAAAGAAAAATAAATATGTCCTGATGGGTGATATTTACAGTTGGAAATTTCTCCCTTTACATAGATACGGTTCAGCATGAAATCCTGTGTAAACATATTTTTTATATAAGAATTAACCTGCTTCACTGTATAAATGCCGTTCATTTTATAACTCCTGTTTTGCAAATTTAGCAAGCACACCATTTACAAACGACGAGCTATTATCTCCTCCGAAACGTTTCGCAAGCTCAACAGCCTCGTTGATCGCAACTTTTGCCGGAACGTCCTCATCCCATTTTATCTCGTAAAGCGCCAACCGTAAAATTGACAGATCGACTTTGTTCATTCTTGTCGTTTTCCAGCCTGTCGCGTTCTCATTTAAAAGTCCGTCGATTTCTTCTATGTGTGATAAAATCGCTTCATATTTATTTTGTATATACTGTTTGTCTTTTTCTTTTGCATCTTCAAGCGTCTCAAAATAGTAGTTCAAATTCTCCGGCATATCAACAGAATCATTAAACTCGATCTGAAAAAGCATTTTAAATATATGTTCCCGAAGTTCCGTTCTTACCATAGTAATTCCTCTCTATTGTCATAATCATCTTCTGTCGGCGCACACGGCCTTTTGCCATCTTCCTGTCCTGCTCGTACCCGCTTGTATCTTATTGCCGCGCAATATTGAAAAAGGATGTCTTGCGACATCCCTTAGTATCAATGTCAGGGGCGGATCGCCTTGTCACATATTGCAATACGAAAGCAGATCAGTTCTGTTTCTCCATCTCTACTCCGGCAACCTTAATATTGACATCCGCAACCTCAAGCCCCGTCATATTCTCAACCGCATTTTTCACCTTTTCCTGAACTTTTTTCGTAACTTCCATAATACTGTAATCATATTTCAGGTTTAATGCCAGAGATACTGTAACGACACCCTCTAATACATCTACCTTTACGCCTTTTGACAGGTTCTTGATTCCAAGCTTTCCAATCACTTCATTCGTAATATTTCCGGCCATGGAAGCAACGCCATCCACTTCCGTAGCAGCCAGAGCCGCAATAATCGCTACAACTTCATCCGCGATCTTAACTTCGCCGAGACTCGCATCATTTTGTATTGTATAAGCATTTCTTTCGTCCTTAGCCATATTCAAAACCTCCCGTTTTGTATCATCTCTTTTCTTATTATAACAAATCTCCATCCGTTTGCAAAGAAAAAGTTCACCGCCAAGAGAACTCTGTATTTGAATCCGATTTTTAAGATCTTCCAAACTCCGAAAGAACAAGTCCGTCATTTCTTTCCAACGTCATTCTAATGCTCCACTCATGGATGAACAAAAGTAACGGCCGGTCTTTCAAATCTTTTATTTTCTTCATATCCGACGTTCCGCTTATACGGTCAAGATCCGTATCCGCGCTCTCGATCCATCGGATATATTCGTACGGAAGGTTTTCGAGGAGGATCTCTACATTATATTCATTTTTCAAACGGTATTTCAATACATCAAACTGCAAAACGCCGACAACGCCGACAATGATTTCTTCCATTCCTGTGTTATATTCCTGAAAGATCTGAATTGCTCCTTCCTGTGCAATTTGATTGATTCCTTTTACAAACTGTTTCCTTTTCATCGTGTCAACCTGACGCACTCTTGCAAAATGCTCAGGCGCAAATGTCGGAATTCCTTCATAAGCAAATTTTTCTTTTGACGTTGTCAGTGTATCGCCTATCGAAAAAATTCCCGGATCAAATACACCGATAATATCTCCCCCATATGCTTTGTCTATAATTTTCCTTTCACTGGCAATCATTTGCTGCGGCTGGGAAAGCCTTACGTCTTTTTTCCCCTGAACATGATATACGTTCATCCCGGCATCAAACTCACCCGAACAAATACGCATAAACGCAATTCTGTCCCTATGAGCTTTATTCATATTTGCCTGAATTTTAAAAACAAAGGCCGAAAATTCTTTTTCTTTCATCGGATCGATCGCACCATGATCTGACATCCTCGGCAAAGGGGACGTCGTCATGGAAAGAAAATGTCTTAAAAACGTTTCCACTCCGAAGTTAGTAAGTGCAGAACCGAAGAACACCGGAGAGAGCTCGCCTTTATCGACAAGCTCTCTGTCAAATTCTGCCGAAGCGCCGTCCAAAAGTTCGATTTCTTCCATCAGAGTTGTCTTTGCTTCATCTCCGATCAGCCAGTCAATCTCCGGATTGTTCATAGCTACAACTTTCACTTCACCTGTCGCTGTTCCTTTCCTCGTATCCGAGAAAAGCTCTACTTCCTTTTTCTGTCTGTCATACACGCCTTTAAATGCTTTTCCCGAGCCGATCGGCCAGTTTACCGGACAAGTCGGAATGCCGAGCTCCTTTTCGATATCATCCAAAAGATCGAACGTATCTTTTGCGTCACGATCCATCTTATTGATAAAGGTAAAAATCGGAATATGACGCATCGCACATACTTTAAACAGTTTTCGCGTCTGAGCCTCCACACCCTTCGACGCATCAATCACCATAACCGCCGAATCTGCCGCCATCAGTGTTCTGTAAGTATCTTCCGAGAAATCCTGATGCCCCGGCGTATCAAGGATATTAATACAGTATCCATCGTAATTAAACTGCAATACAGAAGAAGTAACCGAAATACCTCTTTCTTTTTCTATTTCCATCCAGTCTGAAACTGCATGTTTGGATGTCGCTTTTCCCTTGACAGAACCTGCCTGATTGATCACCCCTCCATATAATAGAAATTTTTCCGTCAACGTTGTCTTTCCCGCATCGGGATGAGAAATGATGGCAAATGTTCTTCTCTTTTTTATTTCATTCGTTATCTCTGACATATGTTTCTTTTCTCCTAATGCTTATAAAATGCATCTGTTCGTTCTTTTATTTTTCCCGGAACATCTTCCGGACATACCAATTTAGTTTATCATATCTCAAAAGATACTTCAACCACGGGATTCAGGCAAACATTCAGATACAATCGAATTTTTCATTTGTCACATACAGCGGATACTTTTTATTCACGAATCGGGGTGATCACAATATTTTGCGGTGCAATTTTTGTCTTTCTTGTCACAATATCCTCGATTTGAGCTCGATTCGCATCTGTAAGTTCTTCTGCTTTTACTACGATATCCGCAGAGTCTGCGTCAATACTTACAACCGCTTCCGAAAATCCTTTTGAAGCCATCATTGTCTCCACTGCCGCTTCCTGCTCTGCAATCTGAGTCATCTGTACAAGCTGTGATACCGCTTCTTGTTTTTCCGACTCACTTAAATTTGTATTATCTATAATTGCCTGAAGCGTCTCTTTATTCTGAGCTCTTACCTGCTCCCGTGTTACCTTTGCCTGTGCAACTGTCGTTTCTGCGCTTCCATTCGTCAGTACAGCTTCCCCCGGTGTTCCCTCTACATCGGAATCATTACTTGCAATCTCGTCTCCTACCGTCTCTATATCCTCTTCCGAAATATCGAGCAGCTCCTGATTTGCAAGATCTGCATTTGCTTCCTCAGCTCCCCCGTCTTTTTCATGAAATATTTTTCCGGAATAATTCAAATATCCCGCCACTGCGATCATCACCGCCAACGCAGCTATGATAATCTGATTTTTCTTAAATACTCGTTTCACTTCACAAGCCTCCTTTTTATGTATCATCCCCGTTTCATTATTTTTATCTTATGCGCTTCCACACCAAATAATGCCTGTACCGCTTCTGTAAGATTACGGGCAACAACTGCATCACCTCCTCCGTCCGCAATCACAATCACCCCTTCAACTTCCGGCGTCAGTTCTTTGCTTACATAAGGAACAGATGCTCCGTCTGCCGTCTGCTCATATACGCTGATTTTCTCCGACGTACTTTCCGAATCTTTCCGAACATTGCCGTCGGATGTCTCTTCTTGGGTCTGCGTACTTCCCGAATGATCTTTTTCAATCAATTTCTGTCCGTTTGATTTAAGCGTCACCATCACGGTTACTTTTCCTGCTCCTTTCACCTGCGACAGCACGGAAGATGTTTTTTCTTCTATGTATGTTTCATATTCTCCCGTTTGTGAATTTTTATTTTCTTTTCTTTTATTTTCATCTAATCCGCCTTTTTCCGAAGTCGGGGCAGAGGAACCGGTCGGAAGAACAATAACAAACAGCAGCGCACCAAGCAAAAACATAATGAGAAACATATTTTTCTTCGGAAACTTTTCCCCGTTTTTTAATGCCTTAATATACTCTTGAGCCTTTTTCAAATCCATCTTTTATCGACTCCTTTCCGGCATCTGTATCCGCTTTTTTTGTTCCTGTATGTTCTTCCTCTTTATTTTCTTCTATATAATTTTTCAGCATTTCCTCATAAGAGTTCCCGGCCTCTTCCAGTTCTTTTCTTTCTTTTTCATATACCTGATTACTGTAGATTGCTCCGAATGTTTCTTTCATGCCAAACACACTTAAGGCCGGCATAAAAATAAGAACGATCAATACAAGACCGGAAAAAAAACGAATATATCTTTCATAATCTTTTCCCGGTACCGCATGAAGCATCGCCGTCACTACAACAAGATATACTGCTATATTTTGAATCCATTTATATACTTCTTCAAGCATTTTTGCCTCCTTTTAACGAAACAAAGCATACACATATGTATTTTCAGTCCTGCACTTTTTGTTCTTTATATAGTTATCATTTTTCATATTTCATGTAGTTACTCCGGCCACAACCGCTATTGTAAGCAAAAATAAAAATCCTACTGTAAAAATAACGGAAACTATCATTTCATACCCCTCGCTCACTCCGCGGATACAAGCGGTAATTCTTTTGTCCGAAACCGGCTGTACCGCTGCCGCCGCCATTTTATACAAAAGCGCAGACAACAACATTTGCAGAATCGGAACCGCACATATTAAAACCGCTATAAAAGCTCCTGCCATTCCGATTCCGTTTTTAATCAAAACAATCGTTCCCATTGTCACTTCCGCCATTCCTCCCATCACATTTCCTATCCACGGAAGTGCCTCTGCCGTCCTTGTAAGCGCACTTCTTTTTACCGTATCTATCGCAGGTGCCAACAGCCCTTGCACAACATTCACCCCGACAATACATGCAACGATCGTACGAAGCGTCCATGTCACCGCTTTTTTCAACAGATCGGCAAATTCAGAAAAGAGATCTTCTTCCGTTAAGTTTCCAAGCATTTGCACCATAATATAAACATTTATCACCGGGAAGAGAAACCTTACGATCACAAGCTCTGAAATATAAATCAGAAAAAGAATCAAATTATAAAAAAAGATTGAAGTCGCGCTTCCCGACGAAAACGCCACCGCAAGAAAATATCCGGGACAAAGAACTCTCATAAACGTCGTAAGAGACTCCAATTTTTCACTGATTCCATAAACCGCCGTCCGAAAAGACATCAAACAAAGCGTGATCAAAAGCATATATACAACGTAAAAACTCATTCCCGAAATCTGTCTGCTTTGAAAAGCTCCCGCAAAATTGCTGAATACAGCCGCCATAACGGCAATCAATATAATATAAACGAGAGTTTTTTTGCTGTACAAAAACTCATAGGCTATCTCGTCTCTTATGTATCCCGTAAGCAATTCTAACATTTCCCCCGGCTCTCCTGACAGAAAAGAAAATACAACTTCTTCAAAGGAAATTTTCTCTTTTGGAAACAATTCCGATAGACTTTTTTCAATTTCTTTAAAATCAAACTCTTCTTCCAATATTTTTGTTTCCGCTGTTTCTATGCTTTTTTTATCCGATTGAAAATTATCCGTTTCATCTGCCCGGACGATCCTTGTCCCGAACCCAAATACGAGAAGCGTTAAAAATAATGTAAAAAGAAATCTCCCTTTTCTTCCTTTCATGACAGAAACTCCCTGACTGTTTCAAGCAAAGCTGTCAAAACCGGCATCCCAAGCGCCAATATCGTCAGCTTTGCGAACGTTTCTATCTGTCCCGCAATCGTTTGATATCCTGCATCTTTGCAAATTCCGGAAGCAAATTCCGCAATATAAGTAATGCCGACCATCTTAAGAATTACGGAAAAATAGCTTGTTTCAAGATGAGCGTATGCTATAAGTTCTTTTACAGTACGAACGAAAATACCAAGCCTGTCTGAGATGAGCACAAATAGAACAATGCTTACCGCTACGCTTACATAAATCCCGTATTCTGCCTTGCTTCCTTTTAACTGGATCGCCAACATTGCACCGATCACTCCGATCATTCCGGCCTGTATCATGCTCATCTGCTCTCACCTCTTCCTCTTCTATTTTCATTTTCTTTTCTCATTTCCCGCACTTTCGTTTACTATAATGAGAATAATTGTCTGACAGTACGAAAAAGATCATAAATGTAAGGAAGCACCCATGACAACACTAAAATAAGTCCGGCCAGACTTGCAAGAAATGCCTGTTCTTCTCTGCCGCTGTGTTTTAATACCTGACTTAAAATAGAAACAAGTATTCCTACTGCCGCAATTTTAAAAATAAGACTGATATCCATATTTCCTCCTGCTGTTATCCGGTCAAATCAACAGCACTATAAAAAATAAACCCGCCATAACTCCGAGACACCTGCCGACTTTTACCTTCGACGCCAGTTCCGCTCTAAGTTTCTCGATCTCCAGATCCATTTTATTCAAATACATTTCCATTGCACGATCTGATATATCTTTTTCAAAACTTCCGAGAAATGTTCCGGGTTCTTTTATAAGTATCTTATGCTCCTGTTTTAATCCCGGTATTTCCAAATACTTGTCCGTACATCTGTTCCATACCCTCGCAAACCCTGATAAGTCTCGACACTCCATTTCTTCCGCCGTTTTTTTCAGCCACCTTCGGTACGGTTCTTTCACACGGGCAGAGACGCCGAAAAAAATTTCAGGAAGAGGTGCGCAAGTATATTCTATCTCCCCCCTGATTAGTCCAAATACATATCGCAGATAAACCATGTTCCGTAAATATCTTTTCAATTCATTTCCATACACAACACCGGCTCCTGCAGTTGCAGATAATATAAGAATCCCTCCGATCACTTTCTGCACAAAACACTCCCCCGCTCATCATAAATCTCTTTTACTTTCCCCGGATGTCCGTCATTTCCAAGCACAATATACCGTTCAAACATTTTTCTGCGTATCATTTCCCCCAGAACCGGCTTTCTCGCCGCCTCCTCCATATCCATGCCATGTACACTGGCTATCAGTTTGCAGCCACACTGCATCGCATATTCAATAGCATGGATATCTTCTGCCGTACCGATTTCATCCACTGCCACGACCTGAGGAGACATCGAACGAATCAGCATGATCATTCCTTCTGCTTTCGGACAGCAGTCTAGAACGTCCGTGCGCATACCGAGATTGTTTTGCACAATCCCCATATAGCATCCTCCGATTTCCGAACGTTCGTCTACTACGCCGACCGAACAGCCTTTTACATATTCATTTCCATCTGATATCTGACGAATCAAATCTCTGAGAAGTGTTGTTTTTCCACAACGCGGAGGTGAAATGATCAATGTATGGCATACTTTTTTATTTTTCGTAATATATGGAATCAATTCATCGGCACAACCTATCACTTCGTGAGCGATTCTGATATTAAGCGATGATATGTACTGAATATTTTTTACTTTCCCACGGTCGACGATCACTTTTCCTGCAACTCCCACCCTATGTCCTCCTTCCAATGTCAGAAACCCCTGCCTTAACTCATTTTCATATGCATATAAAGAGTATCTGCTCATATATTCTATCGTCTCTTTTATTTCTTCCTTTGTAACAATATGTGCTCTTTCTTTTAACGGAAGTATCTGCTCTTCACCATCGATCATAACAGTAAGCGGCTGTCCGATCCTCATTCTTATTTCCTGAAGTGCTCCGCCTTCACGCAAAATATTTTCAATAATTATACGCACCGATCTGGCTAAAACTCCTGTCACATGTGATATTTTCTTCCCTGTTTTTTCCATCTTGTCCACCTCTTTACACAATATATGTACATCTCCCGAAAATATGAATCAAAAAAGTTTTTAAAATAACAAAAAGGCAACTATCCGATGTTTCTTACGAATAGTCACCTTTGTTCTTACGTCTTTTTTTATTTTCCTACAATTTTTCCTATATAATAAAAGCCTTTGCATTCATCAAGACTCACATCCGCAAACGTACCGATCATAGATTCATCTCCGGGGAAATGTACAAGCAGATTATTGCTCAGACGACCTGTCATCAACCTCTCGTCATGCTCATTGCAAGACTCTACAAGTACTCTTTGAACTGTTCCTTCATGCCTTGAGCACATTTTTGACGAAATCGTCTGTACTTCTTCAAGAAGACGTCCGAACCGGTCTTTTACAACATCATCCGATATCTGATCTTCCATAGCAGCCGCAGGCGTTCCTGTACGCTTAGAATAGATAAATGTGAACGCACTATCATATTGAACTTTACACACAACATCCAGCGTTTCCCGGAAATCTTCTTCCGTCTCTCCGGGAAAACCTACAATAATATCCGTTGTCAGTGAAATATCCGGTATTGCCTTTCTAAGCTTTTCCACAAGTTTAAGATAATGTTCTTTTGTATAACGTCTGTTCATTTTTTCTAATATGCGCGTGCTTCCCGACTGCACAGGAAGATGTAAATGACGACAGATTTTTTTTGACTGTGCCATCACTTCGATCAGTTCATCCGAAAGATCCTTTGGATGGGATGTCATAAAACGGATTCGTTCAATTTTATCAATCTTCTCGATTTCTCGAAGAAGCTGTGCAAACGTCATCGGATGCTCCAGTGTTTTCCCATAGGAATTGACATTTTGTCCAAGCAGCATTACTTCTACAACACCGTCCTCTGCCAGGCGCTCGATTTCCCTTATGATTGCCTTCGGATCCCTGCTTCTTTCACGACCTCTTACATAAGGAACGATACAATAACTGCAGAAATTATTACATCCGAACATAATATTAACTCCTGACTTGAACGGATACTTCCTTTCACTCGGCAGATCTTCTACTATCTTGTCGGTATCTTTCCATATATCGATCACCATTTTTCCTGAATTCATCCGTGAGACGATCAGCTCAGCGAATTTATATATATTATGCGTTCCGAAAATAATATCTACAAACCGATAACTTTTTTTCAGTTTTTCCACAACCTCCGGTTCCTGCATCATACATCCGCACAGAGCGATCATCATATGAGGATTCGTTTTTTTAATCCTGCCTAACTGTCCTAAACGACCGTACACACGTTGATTTGCATTTTCCCGAACAGTACACGTATTATAAATAACAAAATCTGCTTTTTCCTCATCCGGTTCTTCTACATATCCGATCTGTTCCAAAATACCAACCAGCTTTTCCGAATCTCTCGCATTCATCTGACAACCGAATGTTGTAACGCAAAATGTAAATTCTCTTTTTTCCTCTTCCTTAAGCTTTGTTAATTTTTCTTTCGCTTTCTCTATAAAATAATATTGTCTTTCCGGCTCTGTTACCGGAATATTTCTCTCTGCATCTGCTGTTATAAATGTTTTATTTTCCATAACTTCCTCTTATTCCACTCACACAAACTGATTACTGCCTGCATCATATGTATAATCGATCATCTCTAATTTACCGATCAATTCTTGTTTATCAACCTGCATATCTTCACACAACACATCCAGCGTCGAATAATAATCTCTTAATTTTGTATTTACAACACTTAAGAGCATCACCGGATCTCTTGGCAAGCCTGCCGACATGTGATCATCTCCTTTTCCGTAATAATATAATCTACAGGTACGTCATGCACTTCCGGAACAATCTGCTCCACACATTGAAAATCAAATGCCACTCCGACTTTTATGCAATCCGCCTGCTTCAAATATGAGTCATAATATCCTCCGCCATAGCCGATTCGGTTTCCCGCTCTGTCAAACACAACTCCGGGCACGATTACAAGCAGCTTGCTTCCACACTTTGGAATTTCCCGACACCATGATTCCGGTTCCGGTATCCCATGAAATCCCGCTTTTAAATCTGCCATACTGTGAATCAGGGCAAACTTCATTTTTTGCTTTCCGGTCACTTTCGGAACCGCAGCACATTTTCCTCTTCTAAGCGATTCTTCTATAATTTCTTCCGTAGGGACTTCACTTCCGAAAGACGCATAGCAGCATACTGTGCCGGCGTCTTCATACACCTTTGAAGAAAAAAGGCGCGCCGCGATGATGCGCCCCGCCTCTGCTCTTTCTTTTTCAGACATTGCGGCACGAAGCGCCGTCATCATTTTTCTAATGTCCCTTTTTGTTTCCATATTTTTCTCCGAGATTGATCACACTTCCGTCCTTTTCTTCAATGTCGATATTATTGAGCTGACTTCTTAAATTTCTCTTCACCGAGTCCATATATTCTGTCCTTAAAATCTTCTGTTCTTTTTTCTCTGCTTCAGTCAGGCCTTCCGCTTTCGATTTTCTGTATAATTCATTGATCCTTGCTATCTTCTGTTGATCCATTATAATCCCTTTCACTTTTTATCTTCTATCCATAATAACTTCTTATTTTACAGGTCTGTATTATACACTATTTCTTTGATTACGTCCATCGCCATTTTGCGGCTTTTATCATTCCGGCCTTTTCCGTTTTGCTTTTCAACTCGAATAATTTTCTAAAAAAGCATATAATTCTTCTGCAGTTGCAATTTGCTTTCCCTGTGCAATTTCCTGGCGCACTTCTTCCGGAAGATCTGACAGAGGTATTTCGGTAAATTCATAAATCGTTTTTTTATCTTCAAGATAAACGACGACAAATCCGTGAAGTTCCTTAAGATAAAACCCCTTTTTTGCTCCGCCTTTTACTGCCTCTCCTTCGGCCGCAATACTTTCCGTTTTTCCGATGCCGTCTGCCTTTTGTACATCTTCGTTTCTTTCACTCACCTTTTCCATATACTTGTCCATCGTATAATCATATGTCATTTTATATGCAAGCGTTATAAACAAGAAAAATGCCGCGCCCGCACACAAAAAGCCGATCCTGTATTTTGAGTTCATATAATCTACCCCTTTTCTATACAGTATCAGCTTTTTTCTTTTATTTATTCACTTATTTTTTTATTCTTCGCTTGGAGGCATCAATTTCAGCGCCTGACATCCTCTCAATATCCGTGTTCCCATCGGAAGCGCCTGAATATCTTTCTCCGAAAGAGCTCCTAATTTTAAAATAAGGACTCCATAAACAATAACCGCCACGATAATTGCCAAAACAGTCGGGATAACTCTTCCTCCGATCAGACGGTGAAGTCCGAAATGAACAGCATACGTTATAACACCCATAATCGCCGAAGCGATCAACGGCTTTACAAATGTTCTTCGTATATTGATTCTGAATCCGCATACCTGACGTATTTTTCTTTGATTTAAAACACACATAATAACAGCAAATACAATGTTGCTTCCTACGAGCGCATATACATTCAATTTAAACACTGTGAGCATTAAAACAAGCGCTCCCAAATGAACGACCAATGCCGCTGCCGCGTTTTTTGCCGGAGAAGATAAATAATTCAATCCTTGCAAAACTGCATTTGTAATTGTAGACCATCCGTACAAAATAATAACTACGGAACCTAACATTAAAAGCTGCGCCGGCACTTTTCCCGCATCATTATATAGAAGCACCATAAGCGGAGATGCCAGTACAAGAAATCCAACACAGCTTGGAAGCGTTATGATCGTTGTTAAACGAAGCGTCTGATCTATCTGATAATGTGTCTTTTTCCTGTTTCTTGCCATCACAACCGTTGTCAGTGCAGGAACGATCGATGTGCTAAGGGCATAAGGTATTGACATCGGCACGTTAATAAGCGGATCATATTTTCCGGTATAAATTCCCTGAAGAGCCATATACTCACTTTCTGTAAAACCTTGCGCATCCATAATATGATTAAAAACGGTAAGATCCAATATCTGGTTGATGTTGTAAATCGCCGTGCTGAAAATAACGGGAATTGCCGTCATAACGAGAATCTTCAAAATATGAGAATAACTTTCTTTTCCTTTTGTATGATCCCTTTGAATCTGACGGCGTATTCCGCCTTTAAATATCCAAAGAACAAACAACAAGAACAAAAGTCCCGCCGCGGCTCCGATTACTGTTCCAAGCGTACCTCCCGCCGCTCCATAAGCAGGACCTAACAGCTCTTCTCCCGCCTTCTCTCCCGCACGACTTCCCATTCCGAAAAGGACGCTTGCTCCGACAATACTGACAACTGCATTGATGATCTGTTCGATAATCTGCGATACCGCTGTCGGAACCATCGTTCCCAGTCCCTGAAAATATCCTCTTAAAACAGCCATAACAGCAACGATCAAAAGCCCCGGCGACAGCACTTTAAGTGCGTAAACACTGAAAGGCGCTTTCATCATATGTTCCGAAATCGCTCCTGCTCCGAGAAAGATCGCAAGAGATATAATAATTCCTACCGAAACAGCAAATATAAGGGAACATAAAAATACGCGGAACGCATTGCGCCTCTGTCCGACAGCCATCCTTACCGACACAAGTTTTGATACTGCTGTCGGAAGACTTAATGAAGAAAGCATCAATGCAATCGCATATACTTGATAAGCATATCCGTAAAAACCGTTTCCCTCATCCCCTAATATGTTTGTCAGCGGGATACGGTACACAACTCCGATAATCTTCGTGATCACAACCGCCACAGCCAGGATCGACCCTTGAGCGATGTAATCTTCTCCCCTTGTTTTTTTTCTTTGATTTGCCTGTGTATCCCCCATAGTTGTTCTCCTTTTATCCAATGATCCCGAACCTGAAAACATTTATCTTGTAATATTCACAAGTTCCATAATCTTTTTTTGATGCATCTCCATTTCTTTTCTTTCCACTTCTTCCATATGATCGTAACCAAATAAATGAAGCATGCTGTGCGCAATTAGAAATGCATATTCCCGAAGCAGCGAATGTCCGTATTCTTCTGCCTGTTCAAACACTTTATCTACAGAGATCACAATATCCCCAAGCATCAGCTCTCCTGTATCGGGATGAAACAGTCCGGCATCTTCATCCAAATGCGAAAAATCTCCCGGTGTCTCATAATCTGCCATAGGAAATGACAAAACATCCGTTGCCCGGTCAATCTGCCGCTGCATCCGGTTTATTTCTTTAATCTCTTCATCCGTTGTAAGAAGAAGACTGACCTCTGTTTCATAAGGACATTTCACATAATCAAGCGATGTTTCGATTACAAGCTCCGCAATTTTTCTTGCATCAAACGGCAGTTTTCTGTCTGTCTCTATTTCCATAAATAAACTCACGATTTTTTCCTCCTGCCGTTTTTCCCTTTCGGATTATTCTTTTTCTCATACTCTTCGTACGCACGGACAATCTTCTGCACAAGCGGATGGCGAACAACATCTTTACTTGTCAAACTGCAAATACTTACACCTTCCAGATCTTTTACAACCTTTACCGCTACATCCAAACCTGAAACCGTTCCTGCCGGAAGATCTTTCTGCGTAGAATCTCCCGTAATGACAACTTTTGATCCAAATCCGATTCTTGTCAAAAACATCTTCATCTGAGCCGGTGTCGTATTCTGAGCCTCGTCAAGAATAATAAATGCATTATCTAACGTTCTGCCTCGCATATATGCCAGAGGCGCAACTTCAATCAGACCTTTTTCTGAATTTTTCAAAAAACTTTCCGCTCCCATGATCTGATAAAGAGCATCATATAACGGACGCAAGTACGGATCGATCTTACTTTGAAGATCTCCCGGAAGAAATCCCAGTTTTTCTCCTGCCTCGATTGCCGGTCTTGTCAATATGATCCTGTTTACCTCATTGCGTTTAAATGCTGTAATCGCCATTGCCATTGCCAAATATGTTTTTCCTGTTCCTGCCGGACCAAGTCCGAATGTGATCATTCCTTCCCTTATAGAATCTACATATTTTTTCTGTCCGAGGGTTTTAGGCTTGATCGGTTTTCCCTGCAGAGTATGACAGATCAGATCCCGGTCAATTTCCACTATTCCCTCCTCCTGATCTTCAAAAACAAGTGAAATTGCATAATCCACATTCTGTTCCGTAATAGTATTTCCACGCCGTGATAATTCCAAAAGCTGAGTGAGAACACGATGCGTTTTTTCCGCAGCCGTATTTTCTCCTACAATCTTCATACTTCCGTCTCTTGCAATCAATGTGACATGAAATGTTCTCTCTAGTTTCTTTGCATAAGCATCAAACTGCCCAAACACGTTTGCCTCGTGCTCTGCAGGTATATCAATCATCAGTTCCGACAGACTCATCTGTTTCTTTCCTTTCGATCGTTATTATTTCTGTATCTGCCTCTTGTGTAATCCTCTCATTCAAAAAAAGAGTACCCATTGCTTTGGCAGATTTTTCATACAGATGTATTTTAACACTATTTTCTCTTATTTGAATACCTTTTTTCTGTAAATCTTTACAAAATCGCTCAAAATCTTTACTGAGAACCGCCCTCATCTCTTCCTTTGTATATATCTTTTCACGCAAGTGATAAGAACGGACGGTTTCCATCCCATATGAAAAAGGAAGATAAAAATTTTTTCCTGCTTTTACTCCGTATTCTTTTGATATAAATTCACAGCGGTTCGGTTTCATTTTTACACTTCCAAAGGAAACCCGGGTATCTTTAACTTTCACATAAAAACGATGTTTTTCTTTTTTATCATATACTTTTTCCTCATATGAAGCCGATAATTCATCTTCGTACTCCATCTGTGTATCCGCAAAAATGTCTGCATCGGCATGACAGTATTTATAGCCGATCACTTCCTTACTGTCGTTTACGATCTCCACTCGTCCGCTGACAAGAATATCTCCTTTTTTTACTGTATCACCGACATGAACTTGAGGCGTTCCTGTTCTTGTCACAATTTTTGTGATCACCCCATCTGAAGACGCGACAAGATCTACAGCGTTCTCATCTTTCTTTTTTTCTTCCTTCTCGAAAGAATCTTCATTTTCTTTAATTTGAATTTTTAGTCTGCTTCCGTCCAGTGATGCGGATACCCATACAACGTCATCATATTGCGTCCTGATCTCTTTTACGATTTTTCGGCAGTCTGCCTCTTTTTTTAGCATCCCCGCAAACACACCTTTCTCTCTTAAAAAAGACGACAACGCTTCATCCGTTCGCGTCTCATTCCCCGTAAAATGAATATCCCATATAAACATTGAATAAATCTGCAGTAAAAAAATACAGATAATAAAACCGGCAAAAAATAACTTTCGCTTCCGATTATTATAAAGAGAAAACGGAAATCCATATTTCTCTTTCACCCTTACTTTTGTATGCGTCTTTTTCGCAAAAGGTCTGATCCTTTTAAAATCTCGTACACTCATACAAAGTTCATAGCAGTGATCTTCATAGGCCAATCCCCAGATTAAAATATGGTGATAGGAACACAGATTCAAAAAACGCTCAGGAGAATATCCCTGAATCTGTATTTTTACATACCCCCGCAGATATCGCATTCCATTTTCAATCATCGGAGATTCCTCCCCTCCTGAAATTCAATCAAATTGATCGAACCGGTAATCTTCATTTCGTCATTCGTATAAAACTCTATTTCCAAACAACTTCCTTTTAACTGTATCTGTCCGTGTTTTGTTCTTATACGTACGAGAGTGTCTGTATACTCCGTGATCCCGCTGTAATTTTCAATACACACTTCCGACATTCCCAGAACTGTAACAACCGAAGCTCCCATAATAACATCTTTCGGCATACTTGCAGCCGATGCCAATTTCTTTTTAATCTGTTCTTTCTCCATATAAAAAATGCCACACATACGCCTTTTATAACAAGTATATGTGCGGCACTTTCTGTCCTATTCTTCTTTATTTCCGTTGATCGGCAATCAATAATCGAGACATGCTCTCTCTGTCACAAACGGCCTTACATATGTATCGGCAACAGCTACATGAGCCGGGTGTTTTGCGTAAACAGAAATATCTTCTTCCTTCTCAAACGTACTGACTAAAGCCATATCATGAGTGCTCGATCCGAACGGACAAGCAACAAACTCAAGAGTCAAAAGTCCGGGGATTTTTCCTACAAGAGCTGTAAGATTTTCTTCCATAGCTTTTTTTAATTCTTCTTTTTTATTTTCTTCTATTTCCGGTTTGAATTTCCACATAACAATATGATGTACCATTTTTCTACCTCTTTCTTAATATTTTCCTGCTTTTTATGTATCTTGTATTTTTTTGTTCTCCATTGTTTGCAGCGCTTTCTTGAATCGTACTGTAAACAAGATCGCCGTAAACGTCACAGCCAGCAGATCTGCCGCCGGTTCTGCAAGGTAAACAGCCATCGTTTTATTTGACGAAAACAGCAGCGGCATTATGTAAATCAGTGGAAGGAGCAAAATAAACTTACGCATCACGGCAACCACAATAGACTCTACAGCTCTTCCGAGTGCATTAAACGTCATCTGACACGCCATCTGAATTCCGAAAATCAGCATAACCGCCATATAAATACGAAGCGCCGGACGGGTAAATACGATCAAATCGGCTTCTGTCGTAAACATTCCTGCAAACACATCCGGGAAAAGCATAACCGCTCCCCATAAAATTGTCGAATAACAAAGACTTACTTTTAACAAGAGCTTAAACGCACTTTTTACACGCCCTGCATTCCCCGCTCCGTAATTATAACTGATGATCGGCTGCGCACCCTGTCCGAGGCCTTGAAGGGGAAGCAGTGCAAACTGCATAACACTTGTCAAAATCGCCATCGCGCTTACTGCCATATCTCCTCCGTAACTTTGTAAAGAAGCGTTAAAGCAAACAGAAATCACACTTTCGCTCGCCTGCATAACGAACGTCGCCGCTCCCAATGCCAGACACGGAAAAATAATTTTCGGGCGAAGGAGCAAATTTTCTTTTCGGATCTTCAGCATCGTTTTCCTTCCCATTAGGAAAGAGATTACCCAAATACAGGACAATGCCTGCGATATAATCGTGGCAAGAGCCGCTCCTTTGACACCCATTCCGAATCCAAATATAAAGATCGGATCAAGTATGATATTGGAAATCGCACCGATCAATACAGACAACATTCCCGTCTTTGCGAATCCCTGCGCTGTAATAAACGCATTCATGCCAAGTGTAAGTTCTACAAAGATCGTACCGACTGCATAAATGTTCATATAGCTGACTGCATACTCGATTGATTTTCTGCTCGCGCCAAACAGCATAAGCAGATCTCTGCTCCATATAAGCAGCACTGCTGTCAGGATTGCAGATATTATTATCTGCATTGCAAAACAGTTTCCCAATATCTTTTCGGCTGTTTCATTGTCTTTCTTTCCCATATAAATCGACACCCGCGGAGACCCGCCATAGCCGACGAGGGCCGCAAACGCCGAAACAAGCATAATCAAAGGCATACATACTCCGACTCCCGCGAGAGCGGAAACTCCTACATTTGGGATATGTCCGATATAAATCCTGTCAACAAGATTATACAGCATATTGATCATTTGCGCCGCAACTGTCGGAAGCGCCAGTTTTAAAAGCAGTTTTCCGATCGGTTCTTTTCCTAAAAACGCTTTATCCTGTTCCATTTTTTAGCTCCTGTCTTTTCCGTTATTTGTTTTTAACCATAAAGAACATTATAATTCTTAAAATTCAAGTGTCAAGCTAAAAAATATCATATACACATCTACAAAAAATATCATATACACATCTACACATCATTTCCATATGAAAACAATTACAAAAATTTAATCCCCGCTCCGTCTTTGATATGCTCCCCCTCCTCGATAAACAGTTTTATTATTTTAACTGTCTACCTAGAAGGGGACATATCACTTTCAACGAAACGGGGATTTTTTCTGCCTCTTATGTTTCACTTATGAAATCTGATTCACGATATCTTTTATAACGAATCAATTTTACCACACACATATCTTAAGATTTTCCGCAGATCTTTTATATCTACCTTATCGTCTTTTTCCACATCAGCCGCAAGCTCCTGCATCTCGTTCAATTCTATCTTCTGACATATGCTGCGCAATACTACACGAACATCTCCGATCGCGACATTTCCATCCAAGTCCACATCACCTTTTTTGTAGTCGGAAGTATCTGCCACAAAAGTGCATCCGTTTTTCTTCGCAAACTCTTCTGCATATGTACCTCTGTTTCCGTAAACCGTAACCTGCTTCAAATTCACTCCGTTAAACGCATCCGCCTCAATAGATTCAAGACTGTCCGGAAGATATAATTCTTTAATGCCTGTACAATAGTTGAATACATATGGCATAACCGTCGTAATACCTTCCTCCAGTTCTATCTTCGTAATATTTGATCTTGAATTAAATGTTGTATTATCAAGCACAACCGTTCCCGGTACTTTCACTTCTGTTTTTGCTTCCGGAATTGTCAAAAGCAACGTTTTCTCTTTGTTATATATACAGCCGTCATAGGAAGAATACTTACTGTTTCCCTCTTCCACATGAATATCTTTCAGCTTCTCGCATACAAAAGTCTCTTTCTCATCATACTTTTCCGTCTCTTTCGGAAGTGTAAAACTCTCATCTGTCCTTGCAGCAGGATAACATAAGATCTCTTTTAAATCTTTTGTAAAAAGCACCCCATCCACGGAAGCATAAGCCGTATTTTCTTCTGCCACACGAATCTCCTGTAAAGAAACCGCATTAGATACGAGCTGTGTATCGATATGAGTAACTCTTTTTGAAATATCTAATGTTTTCAGCGTACTGTTAAAAATGTCGGATGACACAGATACAATATCCAAATCATTAAATTTTTCCGGTATCTTCACCTCTGTTATTCCGTCTTTTACTCCCACTACAGCAATACCGTTTGAAAACCCGATCTGCGTATTATTTGCTCCTTCCAAACGAACCTGCACAAGATCCTGCGTTTTATGAGAACCCGAAAAATCTTTTACATCCGGAGCAAAATAGTAGTTAGGATTGGAAACTCCCCATGTAGTATCAGAATAAAACCATTTTCCATCCGCATATACGAGGTTCCATGCATGACCTTGTCCGCCTGCCCAGCCGATAACATAAATTGCCGGAATACCTGCCGCATTAAGCATCGCTTTATACAGATTTGAATAACCTCCGCACACAGCCACTTTCTTCGTAAACACATCATACGGAGCAAGTCCGATATCTGTATCATTTGATCCTGCATACCGTACGTTTTTTGTAATCCAATCATAAATAAGTCTTGCTTTTTTATAATCTTCCGTCTCTCCTTTTACGATCTGATCGTCAACAAATGTTTTGATCTCCTGTGCCTGTGCATCGTTCATCGGAGCCAGAGACTGATCCCATGTTTTAAAATCATCTTTATTACAATACTTAAGCAGATCCAACGCAGCCTGATCATACTCCAAGTTTTCCTGGTTTTTCTGCTCTGCCTTTAAATCATAAACTACGGGACTGTCCTCAACTGCATATACCGGCACTGATGTAACCGCTACCGAAACTACCGCCGTAAATGCCAAAACACCTGCTTTTATCCGTCTTGCTTTTTTCATATTCTTTTTCCTCTTCTGCACATATCATTACATTGCAACATTCTTTTACAACATATCATATTTTTTTGTGCATTTCAACATTTTTATGCTCTTTTCTTTCTGTATTTTAGGCTGTTTTTGCACCTGATCTTTTGGCATTCCTTTCTTCATCCGGCAATATATCCGATCCCTCATCTCTCTTTACAGATATTATTCAGCAATGTTTTTATATCTTTGAGCTGTTCACCGGAATACAGTTTCCTGTCAATATACATATTAGGCGACGTCCTGCACTGTTTCAGGCAATTTCGTGTCCGCAATTCAAATCGTCCATCAGATGAAATCCCGTCTTTTTTGATTCCCAGCTCTCGTCTGAGATTTTGAAGGATCGTCATTCCATCTTTCTTTCCGCACCTCTCGCCTGTGCATGCAATAATTTCATGAGCCTGCTTCGCCTCTTTTATACTCGGATACATTTTGATTAAACAATTTAAAAATTTATCCGTAATTTCTGTCGTCTCTATAACCCGCACCTTCAATTCCGGCGTAATGCACCCCTCTGCTTCCTGAAGCTCACGCAACAATGCAATAACCATCTCCTGACTGCTCTTATCCCGTTGTTTCCCATAGTAGGCAAAAATTTCTTCTATTTGTTCCGACATTTTCTTCCTCACCTTTCTTTAAAATTTTATCCTCTCATACATCATCTGTTTTCTCATTATTCATTTTTCTTGAATATCCCGCCACAATAAGCACGCAGTGCGGTTTTATGAATGGCGCGAACCGAACTGCTACAAGGCTTCCATAACAATCGGATATTTTTTATTGACAAAGTATGTGTCCGCTAGTATAATGCCTCGTTGACTATCAGAAATTCAATCGAGGTGAATAACAGCATGACATTTTATCAAGAACTTCAGCTTAATCAGGCGGGATCAAAATCCCTTATTAAAAATTGTAAAACGCCAAAAGAAAAACTACATCATCTTTTTATTTATATCTTTAAAGTTTTTATAAATGTAGCATTCTGTGTTGCGTTTGTTACTGCATACAGTATGATTTTCGGAAATGATAACAGTATCGTAGGCGTTGTAATCCTTCTCTGTATTCTTGTATTCCGAAATGTCGATTTGGGCATCCATGCTCCTCAAAGCCTTTTGTCACTTTCCGCTATTTTCCTTATTCTTACATTCGGACCGAAAGCGGCTAATCTGTTGGGAGCATTCGGAGGACTTCTTATAAACTTTGTATGCATATGGATTCTTATGGTACTGGGATGCCACAACGTAATTTATTACAATCATTCAACCCTTGTGCTCGGATATCTTCTTCTCTTTGGATATGATGCATCCGGAAGCGCCTATACAATGCGCCTTTTTGCCATGTTATTCGGATTTATACTGACAGGAGTCGTTTTCTGGCGCAATCATAGAAAGAAAACATATAAACGCGGACTGCGTGATCTTTTTAACGAATTTAATCTTCATTCTTCCAGAAGCCGTTGGCAGCTTTTAATGGCTTCTGCCGTTTCAAGCGTAATTTTTATCGCCTCGATCTTAAATCTTCCAAGAGCGATGTGGGCAGGAATCGCCGCAATGTCCGTCCTGCTTCCGTTTCGAACAGATATTAAGAAGCGTGTATGCGGGCGTATTCCCGGGAATCTGCTCGGAGGACTGATCTTTTTCCTTATTTTTCCTCATCTTCCTGCCGGGCTTTACAGTGTAGTCGGTATCGTCGGAGGCATCGGAGTCGGATTTTCCGCAAGCTATGGATGGCAGGCTGTATTTAATTCTTTGGGAGCAATGATGATTGCCGTCAGTGTCATCGGTTTTCCGCAAGCCGTATTTTTCAGAATCGCTCAAAACATTTTCGGGTCTTTGTACGCTCTTTGTTTTGAAAAAATATTTCACACTGTAACGGAACGAAAACTTGAATCAAAAATATAATTTTCCGTTTGTTATTTATGGTACGGCTCTGCGTTTATGATTCGATAACTTCTATATATCTGTTCCAGCAAAATCACTCTCATCAACTGATGTGGGAAGGTCATCTTGGAAAAACTAAGAGCATAATCAGATCTTGCAAGCACAGTTTTTCCAAGACCGATCGAACCGCCGATTATAAATGCAATACTGCTTTTCCCTTGTATCCCGAGTTTTTCAATCTTTGCAGAAAGTTCTTCCGATGAAAGCATTGCTCCTCCGATTTCCAGAGTGATCACATACATATCATCTTTTATAACTTTTAAAATACGTTCTCCCTCTTTTGTTCGTATCGCTTCTTCTACTGTTTCGCTCGCCTGATCCGGCGTTTTCTCATCCGCAACTTCTACGATAGTCAATTTGCAATATTTACTCAGTCTTTTTGAATATTCCGCGATCGCATCTTTTAAATATTTTTCTTTTATCTTTCCTACAGTGATCAATGTAATCTTCATCTTTTTTGTTTATTCCCCATAAATCAATATAACCTTCGTTTTTTCTTCTTATTCTTCGTACACATACAATTCGTGAAGAGCCCGTGTCGCACTGATATACAATGCCTGTTTTTCAAACGGATTTTCTTTTTTACTTTTTACGACAAAAACTTGATCAAATTCAAGTCCTTTCGCCAGATAATATGTTGTCACAGTCAAACCTTTATGAAATACCGACGTATCCCTGTCTACATAAAAAGCAGATATTCCGCGATTTTCCAAAAGTCTGTAAATATCTGATGCTTCTTCTTCGGTCATGGCTATGACAGCAGCCGTCTCATATACTTCTTCATTCACGACATCATCTGTATGATCAGTTTTTTCTTCTTTTTCAAGCTTTAAATTTGCTCTGACAGCCTCAAACATTTCCTCGTCAGTTTTGAATTTTCTTTCTGCCACATCTTTCCCATGTCTGTCCAAAAATTCAATATCTTTCACATTCGCGATCTTACCGGCATAATCTGCGATTTCTCTCGTATTGCGGTAACTCTTATTCAGAATAACGGTTCTTATATTTTTCCCAAATACTTTAGGAAGGAATTTTAAAACATCCTGTTGTTCTTTTCCCAAAGTCTGGGCACGATCTCCGAGTATTGTCATTTTACAGTCAAACAGTTCCTTCAAGATAAGATACTGCAAATAAGAGTAGTCCTGCATCTCATCAATTACAAGATGCTTAATATTTTTATGCTCATTCTTTCCTGTCAGTCTGTATTTTACATACAGCATCGGAAATACATCTTCGTATTGGATTTTCCTTCGTTCATAAGGCAGTTCTGCCATTTGTTCCTGCCCGCATACCGCAAGCAGTTTATTGTAAATAGCATAAATATCTTTCGTTACATACATTTTGTCAAACTTTCTCTGAAGAAATTCTCTGTCTTCCTCTTCAATATTTCTGCCTTTTAACGTCTCATAAGAATCAATAAAATATTCCATAACCGCATCCATTCTTTTCAGAAGCGGTATCTGATAAAACTTATCGTAAAACAAATGAATGATTTCTTCTTCCGAAAAACGCATCCCCCTGAACTCCACCTCTCGAAATTCCATCAGCTCATCTTCAAGTACCGCGAAAAAACCTTCTGCCTCGCCTACAAATCCCGCCGACTGTTTCCACTCAAAACGTTCCTGCGCTCTTCGATCATCAAACTTCATCATACGTTCTAACTGATCATATCTATCCTCACAGTCTGCCGCCGTGTCCTGAAGTTCTTTATAAGCGAAGAGATCAAAACTCATTTCTTTTATATTTTCCTCGCCAAGTTCCGGAAGAATATGAGAAATATAATCTGCAAACACACTGTTTGGTGAAAGAATCAATATATTCGATGATTTTAAATTTTTCCTGTCGTGATAAAGCAAGTAAGCGATCCGGTGAAGGGCGATCGAAGTCTTTCCGCTTCCCGCTGCGCCTTGTATGACAAGAATTTTATCCTTCGTATTTCGGATGATTGCATTTTGTTCTTTCTGAATCGTTCGAACAATATTTTTCAGTTTGACATCTCCGTTGTTTCCAAGCTCATGCTTTAAGATCTCATCGTCAATCTTAACATCGCTTTCAAACCCATATATCATCTTGCCGCCGCGTATTTTATACTGCCATTTTGAAACAACCTCTCCTTTGATCACTCCTGATGGCGCTTCGTAAAATGCCTCACCTTTATCAAAGTCATAAAACAGACTGCTCACAGGAGCCCTCCAGTCATAAATAAGAGGCGTCATTCCCGCACGCTCTCCGAAATTTCCGATACCGATATAAAACGGTTCTTCCTCTTCTTCTGCTTCAAACAGGAAATCTACCCTTCCGAAAAACGGAGAATCAATCATTTTTTCAAGTCTTTTCATCAACTTTGACTTATCTCTGTTTGCATTTACCTGCTGTAAGAGCGCCTGCTGATTGTCATAGTCCTCATATCCGTACTGATCCATTTCCGTATAATTTTCCCAGTAATATTCATGCATATTTTCAATTTCTTTTAATCCCTGATTAAGATCTTTTTGAATTTCTGCCAACCGGTCGTTTAGCTTTCTATTCACATCTTTCAGAAAAAGTTTTCCGTCAAACTGCCTGTTATCTGCTTCCATCTGATTCTCCAGTCTGTCTTTTCTTTGATTTTATTTTCAGCGTTTCAAACAAGTCAGTTGTTCTTTTTCTTCCTTACTGACTCTGTAAGATTCTCTGATTTTTTGTATTGCTTTATTATGTGTAAAATCATCCAACGTATCCTTCTCAAGAAAAGCCCTTGTCTTTTCCGGAAATTTTACGTAACATACCGAAAGCGCCCATGCATTTCCCATTTTCACATAATATCCGTCATGATCTATCTTTCCGCAAATAGTGAGTATTTCATCAATATGTTCCTTATCCAGAAAATGAGACATAAGTGAAACAATCATAAAACGAAGTTCAAACTCGTTCTTACTTTCTGCATATTTTTTCACATAGTCAAACCAAAAATCTGATTCTTTCCGCATAAATTTATAACTTGTCACACAGCTGTCGCACACTGCCCAGTTATTGATTTTAGGAACAAACTCATCCAAATGCCTTTCCACTTCACTTCTATCCGCTTTTATATAAGCGATAACAAGCCCCCATACCATAAACTCTTCGTGATATGAAGCCTCTCCAAGCATTGTCCCTGCCTCATTCAAATATTCGCTGTAATTGCTTTTTGCAGTTTCCTTCGCAATTTTTCTTAAAGCCGGAAGGCGCACTCCTATGATATGTTTTACTCCGGGAAGGAGTTTCTCATTAAATTGTTTATAATTTTCTTCTGTAAGATCTTCTAATTGTTCCCTTATCTTCCAGATTTTTTTCTCTTCTGCTATCATGTGATTCTCCAAAATGCCGACTAAATGCAAAGTCTTTTTTGCTTACTTTTCCATTCATTTAAAAAGTATTAAGAAAGCTCCCTCTCCAAACCCGGAAAGAGAGCCCCTTTTTATTGCTTTTTATTGCTTTTTATTGCTTTTTACTTTTCTTTATTTTTCAAATACTCATCAATTCCTTTTGCTCCGGCCTTTCCTGCTCCCATTGCAAGTATAACCGTAGCGGCACCTGTAACAGCATCGCCGCCTGCAAACACACCTTCTTTTGATGTCTGTCCGTTTTCCTCATCGGCAACGATACACTTTCTGCGGTTTACATCCAAACCTTTTGTCGTAGATGAAATTAACGGATTCGGTGAAGTTCCTAAAGACATGATTACAGTATCGACTTCAATATCGTACTCTGAGCCTTCAATCTCTACAGGTCTTCTTCTTCCGGAAGCGTCCGGTTCTCCAAGTTCCATCTTTACAACTGTCATACTTGTAATATTTCCGTTATCATCTACATTAATCTTTTTCGGATTTGTCAAAAGATCAAAAATTACGCCTTCTTCCTTTGCATGGTGAACTTCCTCAACTCTCGCCGGAAGTTCCGCTTCGCTTCTTCTGTACACAATATGTACTTCTGCGCCAAGACGAAGTGCTGTTCTTGCAGCATCCATCGCTACATTTCCTCCGCCTACTACAGCAACTTTCTTGCCGGCAGCAATAGGTGTATCGTAAGAATCATCAAATGCTTTCATCAGATTACTTCTCGTAAGGTATTCATTTGCAGAGAATACTTCGTTTGCATTCTCACCCGGAATTCCCATAAACATCGGAAGTCCTGCTCCGGACCCAATAAAGACCGCTTCAAATCCTTCCTCTTCCATAAGCTGATCGATCGTTGTGGATTTTCCGATCACAACATTTGTCTCAAATTTTACGCCAAGTTCTTTTACTTTCTCTATCTCTTTCGCAACAATCTTCTGTTTTGGCAGACGGAACTCCGGAATTCCGTATACAAGCACTCCGCCGAGCTCATGAAGCGCCTCAAATACAGTCACATCATATCCAAGCTTTGCAAGATCTCCCGCACATGTAAGACCCGACGGCCCGGAACCGATTACAGCAACTTTGTGTCCGTTCTTCTCTTCTGCACCGACAGGTTTAATATCATGATCCAACGCATAATCCGCAACAAATCTTTCAAGTTTTCCGATTGAAACCGGCTCACCTTTAATTCCGCGGATACACTTTCCTTCACACTGCGATTCCTGTGGACATACTCGTCCGCAAATTGCCGGAAGCGCACTTGATTTTCCGATCACTTTATATGCTTCTTCGATGTTTCCTTCTTTCACTTCCTGAATAAATGCAGGAATATCAATAGAAACCGGACAGCCCTGAATACACTTTGCATTCTTACAGTTCAAACATCTGGAAGCTTCTTCCATCGCCTCTTCCATATTATAACCAAGACAAACTTCTTCAAAATTTGTTGCTCGTACTTTTGCATCCTGTTCTCTGACAGGAACTTTTTTCAATACATCTGCCATTACTCGTCACCTCCGCAATGTCCGCATCCTCCATGATGGGTATCACCTTCCTGAAGCTTCAGTAAGGCGCGCCCTTCTGCAGTTTTATACATCTGGCTTCTCTTCATCGCCTGATCAAAATCTACAAGATGTCCGTCAAACTCCGGTCCGTCTACACATGCAAATTTGATTTCATCTCCAACCTGAAGACGGCATGCTCCGCACATTCCCGTTCCGTCTACCATGATCGGATTCATGCTGACGATTGTAGGAAGTTCAAGTTTTTTCGTCAAAATACAGACAAATTTCATCATGATCATCGGTCCGATGGCAACACAGACATCATACTTTTTGCCTTCATTTACAAGTTTTTCGATCATTGTCGTAACCATTCCGGCATGTCCGTACGTACCGTCGTCCGTACACGGGTAATAATTTCCCGCAACTGCTTTCATCTCATCTTCCAGAATCAACATATCTTTTGTCTTAGCACCGACAATCACATCAGCTTCTATACCATGCTCTTTGAGCCATTTCACCTGCGGATACACCGGAGCCGCTCCGACACCGCCTGCTACAAACAGCATTTTTTTATTTTTTAAAGTTTCGAGATCTTCATGAACAAACTCAGAAGCGCACCCAAGCGGTCCTGTAAAATCACGGAAATAATCTCCCTCTTTCAAAGTTCCCATCTTTGTCGTAGAAGCGCCCACTTCCTGAACGACGATCGTGATAGTCCCCGCTTCTCTGTCGTAGTCACAGATAGTCAGAGGAATACGCTCGCCTTTCTCATCCATCTTTACAATCACAAACTGACCCGGCTCACAATGACTCGCAACACGCGGCGCGTGCACATCCATCAAAAAGATCTTGTCTGCCAGTTTTTCTGCTTTCATTATCTTATACATGGTCTTCCTCCTTGAAAATTTCACTCTTAACTATAATACGCCAAAATCCACTCTATGGCAAGTTCAAATCTCCGTAAGTGCCAAAAGACTCCATTACAAAAAGCCGCTGTCACGATACTTCTATCAAGACAGCGACTTTACAGTTCACACCTGCCAACCGTTTTTGTGTAAAATCACTATTTAAAAGGTTGATATCACTTTATTGTTTATCAATTACCAGTGTATTTTTGTGTTAAATTTTAGAAGTCAACTTCTGTTCCGTAATATGTACATGTGAACAGTTTCTCCATAGCTGCCGGGTCGATCGCTCTCGGGTTAGATCCTGTACATGCATCTCCTACCGCAAGCTCGGAAATCTTAGCAATCTTCTCTTTGAATTCTTCTTCATTGATACCGAAATCTTTCAATGTTTTCGGTATGTTCAGTTTTGCGTTGAATTCATCGATTTTAGCTACAAGGCTGTTAATAAGAGCCTTTTCGGAATTTCCTTCCAGTCCCATTCTACGCGCGATCTCTGCATAACGTTTTGCCGCTACAGAATCTTTTGCATTGTACTGGATAACATACGGAAGATAAATCGCATTTGCACATCCATGCGGAATATGACCTGTGGAGAAAGCTGCGCCTGTCTTATGTGCCATAGAATGTACGATTCCAAGAAGTGCGTTTGAAAATGCCATTCCTGCCAGACACTGTGCGTAATGCATCTGTTCTCTTGCATCCATATTGCAGTTATATGATGCCGGAAGATAATCCAATACCATCTCGATCGCCTGCAGCGCCAATGGATCTGTAAACGGTCCGTTTAATGTGGAAACATATGCTTCAATCGCATGTGTCAGGGCATCCATACCTGTATATGCAACCTGTTTTACCGGAAGACCTGCGACAAGATCCGGATCGACAATCGCAACATCCGGAGTGATATTAAAGTCAGCCAACGGATATTTTACGCCTGTCTGATAGTTTGTAATGACAGAAAACGCCGTAACTTCAGTCGCTGTTCCCGATGTAGACGGAATTGCACAGAATTTTGCTTTCTGTCTCAGCTCCGGAAAGTTAAACGGTGTACATAATTCTTCAAATGTTGTATCCGGGTACTCATAAAATGCCCACATTGCCTTTGCCGCATCAATCGGTGAGCCTCCACCCATAGATACAATCCAGTCCGGCTCAAATGCTCTCATGGCTTCTGCGCCTTTCATAACTGTCTCAACTGACGGATCCGGTTCTACGCCTTCAAACAACTGCACTTCCATTCCCGCTTCTTTTAAATATCCAACTGCTCTGTCAAGAAATCCCTGACGTTTCATAGATCCTCCGCCTACTACGAGGATTGCTTTTTTCCCTTTCAGGTTTTTCAACTCTTCAAGACATCCTTTTCCATGATAAATGTCTCTTGGTAAACAAAATCTGCTCATTTCCGACATCTCCTTTATTTGAATATTGTTATTTTCTTAACATAAATATTATAACTCTTTTAATTCAAAAAAACAACCCTGAATTTGTAAAAATTGCATAAAACATATGTAACTTTCACATAATATCACGGTTGTTTTTCACATACTCTATTCTGCTGTTGTAATGTAGCTTCGCGTTGTCACTTCCGTCGCTTTTCCATTTCGGTTATTGATGAGAACAGCGTTAAATGTAGTCGTTGTATTCGCCGGCATATCAATCGGTCCTGTATATTTTTCCGATGAAGCAGCTGTCGGTTCAGATCCGTCTGTCGTATAATAAGCAGTATATCCGTCAGGTACTGTGATCGTAATCTTCTGAGGATCTGTATATCGGCCGGTAGACGGTGTCACCGCAGGGGCATCTGCAATGGGAAATTCAATCGTATATGTCTGAGATATCACTCCGCTCGGAATCCCTTTCATATTTACAACAATAGCGCGAATCTCCGTTGTTCCTTCTTTTTCCAGTAAGATAGGTTCTTTATATTTTTTCCCTGTCTTCGCAGTCGGATCTGTTCCGTCCGTCGTATAATAGATTTCACCTTCCGTATCCGAACTGATCGTAATCTCCTGAACCTCTTTGTATGTTCCCTCTTCGGGTTTAAATTCAGGAGCTTCACAAACATATTCGGACACCGAAGCCAATACGTTATCATCTTCACAGTCTTCAAGAAGAGATGCCACCTTTTCAGGCTGTTTTGTCTCCATATAAAAATCGATTGCTGCCTGATACAGTTTTTCGTTTGTGGGCTGTGTTTCAATCGCGCTCAAATAAACATCTTCCGCACCGTCTGTATCATTTTGATCCAGATAAATTTCCGCAAGACCTACATATGCATCCGGTCTTGACTTATCTTTTATGATCGCACGATCGAAATATTTTTCTGCCGCCATATATTCTTTCTCATTAACTGCACGGTACCCTTTTTTCAGCATTCCTGTATAAGAATTCTGATATGCCACATAAATACCAAATCCGATCAATATAACAACTGCCGCCAGTGTAAGCAAAAGCCTTCTCCTCTTTCTTTTCGCCGCTTCCAGACGTTTTTGCTGCCGGGCTTGACGTTGTCGGCGCAGTTCTGCCGAATTTCTTTCAGTATTATTTGTACTTTTTCTCCGGTTTGAGCGAATACGCTCCATCTCGTCCTCGCTTAAAACACGGGTAGAATTAATATTTTTTGTCAGATCTTCTCTTCTGTATCTTCTGATATCATCTGTCCGTATCTGTCGTGTTGCTCCTTCAACCGACCCTCTTACTTCTCTTGCAAGTACATCATCCAGCGGGTTATAATCGGGAACAATCTGTACTTCGGCTCCACATACGGGGCAGATCATTTGATCATCAGGAATATTTGCTCCGCAATGCACGCATTTCATGCTCTTTCCTCCCGACCGCGTATTGTTTCCACACAATTATTCATCAACATGGCGATCGTCATCGGTCCGACGCCGCCCGGCACCGGAGTGATTGCCGAAACGACCAAAGATACATCTTCACAGTCCACATCTCCACAGAGATGATTCTGTTCATCTCTATGCATTCCTACATCGATGACAACAGCTCCTTCTTTTATATAATCTTTTGTAATAAATTTTGCTTTACCGATCGCTACAATCAAGATATCCGCCCTTTTGGCAATACTCTTCAAATCTTTTGTTTTTGAATGGGCAACTGTTACAGTTGCATTTTCTCTGAGCAAAAGAGCCGCCATCGGCTTTCCTACAATATTGCTTCTGCCGATGATCACACATTCTTTTCCTTTAATCTCAATTCCCGATCGTTTCAAAAGTTGGATCACTCCTGCAGGAGTACATGACAAAAAACCTTTCTCTCCGATCCAGAGTCTTCCCACACTTACCGGATGAAAGCCATCCACATCTTTATCCGGAGAAATTGTACGGATAACCTTGTCCTCATCGATCTGTTTCGGCAGCGGAAGCTGCACAAGAATGCCGTTTACTTCCGGATCTTCATTCAATTTCTGTACAAGATCCAACAATGTTTGTTCCGATGTATCCTCCGGCAGTTCATATGACCGGGAATTGATCCCGACATACGCGCATGCTTTCTTTTTATTATTCACATATACAGTTGAAGCAGGGTCATTTCCCACCTGTATCACTGCAAGGCAGGCATTTATGCCTGCCTCTGTTAATTTTTCTACTTCGTCGCGCAACTCATCTTTAATCTGTTTTGAGATTGCTTTTCCATCAATAATGTATGGCATTTATTTCTCCTTTAAAACAAGCCTGTTATCGTTCCGTCTTCCGTAACATCGATTCCGTTTGCAGCCGGAACTTTCGGCAGTCCCGGCATCGTCATAACCGCACCTGTCAGCGCAACTACAAATCCTGCTCCGGCACTTACATATACTTCGCGGATGTGGATGTCAAAGCCGTGCGGTCTTCCGAGTTTTTTTGCATCATCAGACAAAGAGTACTGATTCTTTGCCATACATACCGGAAAACTTCCGAATCCCAATGATTCGATCTTTGCAATCTGTTTTTTTGCTGCCGGCTCATATACGACACCGTCTGCTCCGTAAATTTCTTTGGCGATTTTCTCGATCTTTTCTTCTAAAGAAAGGGAATCTTCGTAAAGAAGTTCAAAGTCTGATTTTTTGTTTTCCAATGTATCCAATACTTTTTCGGCAAGTGCAATACCGCCTTCTCCACCTTTTTCCCATACTTCGGACAAAGCAAATTCACAGCCTCTTTCTTCGCAGAACCTGCGGATAAATTCATTTTCCGCATCTGTATCTGTAACAAAAGAATTTAACGTTACAATAACAGGAACCTTATATTTTTGTATATTTTCGATATGTTTTTCAAGATTTACAATTCCTTTTGCGAGTGCATCCAGATTTTCTTCCGCTAAATCTGCTTTCGCAACCCCACCATTATACTTCAAAGCTCGTACAGTTGCAACCAAAACAACTGCATCCGGTTTGACATCTGCCATACGACATTTGATATCGAAGAATTTCTCTGCTCCGAGATCTGCTCCGAATCCCGCTTCTGTAATCGTAATATCACTTAATTTCAGCGCCATCTTTGTTGCGCGCACACTGTTGCATCCATGCGCGATATTTGCAAACGGTCCGCCATGTACAAGCGCAGGTGTATGTTCAAGTGTCTGAATAAGGTTTGGTTTCACCGCATCTTTCAACAAAGCGGTCATCGCCCCTGTTGCATGCAGGTCATCTGCTGTCACCGGCTCTCCCGCAAAATTATACGCTACAATGATTCTGCCCAGGCGAGCTCTTAAATCCGCAAGATCATCTGCAAGGCAAAGAATCGCCATAATTTCAGACGCAACTGTAATAACAAAATGATCTTCCCGCACCATTCCATCCATCTTATTTCCAAGTCCTACAACAATGTTTCTCAGCACACGATCATTCATATCCAGACAGCGTTTCCATACAACCTGTCTCGGGTCGATCTGAAGTTCATTTCCCTGCTGAATGTGATTGTCAAGCATCGCCGCAAGCAAGTTATTTGCCGACGTGATTGCATGAAAATCTCCCGTAAAATGAAGATTCAGATCTTCCATCGGCACAACCTGCGAATAGCCGCCGCCTGCCGCTCCGCCTTTGATTCCGAAACAAGGTCCTAAAGATGGTTCTCGAAGTGCAATAATCGCATTTTTATTCAATTTCGCCATTGCCTGACCTAAACCGACAGATGTTGTCGTCTTGCCTTCGCCTGCCGGAGTTGGATTAATGGCTGTCACAAGAACAAGCTTTCCGTCTTCACGATCTTTAATCTTCTCCCATAACTCATCTGAAAGTTTTGCTTTATACTTTCCGTAAAACTCCAGCTCGTTCTCCTCAATTCCTGCCCGTGCCGCCACATCCTTGATGTGTTCCATTTTTGCTTCCTGTGCGATCTGAATATCTGTCTTCATTTTCTACCTCCTAATTTCCCTTTTGTAAATAGTTTTCAAACTCTTCCTTTGTCATTAATACTTTTCTCGGTTTTGTTCCTTCTTCAGGACCTACAACTCCGGCTTGGGCAAGCTGATCCATAATCCTTGCCGCCCGGTTAAACCCGATTTTAAACATTCTCTGAAGCATTCCGATAGATGCTTTTTCTTTTTCTATAATAAGCTTTCCGGCCTCTATAAAATATGTATCACGGTCATCACCGTTTTCACCTGCCTGCATTCCATTTCCCGATGACACAATATTAGTGACCATATGCTCTTCCAGTTCATTATTATAAGAAACTCTTTCACTGTGATTGATCAGATAATCGACTACATTTTGAACTTCTTTATCTGATACGAATGAACCTTGCACACGAACGGGTTTCGGATATCCTGACGGATAAAAAAGCATATCCCCTTTACCGAGCAGTTTTTCCGCGCCATTCATATCTATAATTGTTCTTGAGTCAACACCTGACGAAACCGAAAATGCAATACGAGAGGGCATATTTGCTTTAATAAGACCGGTAATGACATTGACAGATGGTCTTTGTGTCGCAAGGATCAAATGCAGTCCTGCCGCCCGCGCAAGCTGTGCAAGACGACAAATAGCACCTTCTACCTCTCCCGGAGCAACCATCATAAGGTCTGCCAGCTCATCAATAATAATTACGATCTGAGGAAGCTTTTTCTGAATATCCTCTCCTGTCTGACCTTGTTCTATCTTTTCATTAAATCCCTTCAGATCACGCACGTTATAATCAGCAAACAGTTTATAACGCTTCTCCATCTCTGCTACAGCCCAGTTCAAAGCACCTGCCGCTTTTTTCGGATCTGTTACAACAGGGATCATCAGATGCGGAATCCCGTTATATACGCTCAACTCCACAACTTTCGGATCGACTAAGATCAGTTTGACTTCTTCCGGATCCGCTTTGTAGATAATACTCATGATCAACGTATTGATACAAACTGATTTTCCCGATCCGGTTGCTCCTGCCACAAGAAGGTGCGGCATCTTCGCAATATCCGAAACGACTACTTTTCCCGCAATATCTTTTCCGACCGCAAACGAAATGGGAGAAGCGCTTGCCTGAAATTCTTTTGATTCCAAAAGATCACGAAGCATAACCGCTGTATTCTCACTGTTCGGCACTTCAATTCCCACTGCCGCTTTTCCCGGAATCGGAGCTTCGATACGAAGATCCGCCACTGCAAGATTTAATTTAATGTCATCTGAAAGACCGACAATCTTACTTACTTTCACCCCTTGCTCCGGCTGCAGTTCATATCTTGTAACGGACGGTCCACAACTTGCATTCGTCACATGTACGCCAACTCCGAAATTGCGTAATGTCTGCTCTAACTTAAGCGCCGTAGCTCTAAGATGCGCATCTGAATCTCCACCGGCTTTCCTTCCTTTTTTCAGAAGACTGATCGGAGGTGTATGATAAACAGGATGTTCCTTCTGCTCTTCTATTCTCACCGCATCGGCCACGTTCTGAGTTTCCCTTGCCACTGCTTGGGAATCTTCTTTTTTGTTTTTTCTTCCTGACGTATTTTTCTGATTCTGAAGATCCTCTTCTGCCTTTTCTTCTAAAGGCGTGAATGTATCTGTCTGCTGCAAAGCCTCATACTGCTGTTCTTTCCCCTCTTGCCGAATAGGTTCTGCTTCCATAAAAGGTTCTTCACGATTAATGACAAATGCTTCGTTATCAGGTATCAATTCGCACACATCCGGCGATTTATTCTTCCTTCTGCCTTTTTTCGGTATTTCTGCTTCAGACATAAGAGTCGTTGCAAATGAAACACCGGACACTTTATGATCGATCCTTTTCTCCGGCTCGTTTTCTTCTTTTTTCAAAGATTGTCCCGATTTCCGGCTCTCAGACAGTGTTTTTGACTCTTCCTTTTGCTTTGCTCTTAAAACTGCCGTCTCCTGACGTTTCCTTCGCACATCCTCATATGCTCTTTTACTTTTTCGGCCGATCGGAGCTAACAATGATTTTTCTGTAATCAATATGATGCATATCACCGATAAAACAACTAAGACAACATATGTTCCTATCTTCCCGATCAAAGGGCAGAGCATACTAATCATACAGCCTCCGGTCAAACCTCCGGCATTATGATGCTCACTGGCAGCAGTATAGTATGAAATCAGTTTTGTTCCCGGCGTATAAGAATTAAATATCAATTCCAGTATTGCCGTCAAAAATAAGAACAAAAATACTCCTGCCGCGATTTTTATATAAGCATGTGTATTTCCTCTGTTTGAAATAAAAAAAGCGGCGGCCGCAAAAACAAGAAACGGCAATACATATGCCATATATCCAAACAAACCAAATAGTACAGAAGAAACTGCCTCCCCCGCAATTCCGCCAATACCAAAATTACTCAAAACAAGCAGAATGCACACTGTCAATATAACAAGTATCGTAATTTCCCCCGCAAGTTCTGTATTTTTTGCATTGCTGCTTTTCGCTTTCGTTCTCGTCTTTTTCTTTGATCTTGTATTTTTTCTTCCTTTTGTAGTCTTGGAAGCCATATAATTCCCCCTTGGTAATTAAACATACTATATTTAGTATATCATCATTTGAAAATCATGTCATCAAATTTTTCTCTTGTTTCTCTTTCTCTTTGTCGATCAATGAGTGAAGCTTTGCAAAAGCCTCTTTGATTCCTCCGACCTCATCTATCATCCCTTCCTTTACTGCCTGCTCTCCTTCAAGCATTGTTCCTACATCTTTTACAAGCTGCGAAGAATCAAGCATTAATTCTAAAAGCCGATCCTGAGTGATGTTAGAATGAGACGCAATGAATTTTGTAATACGATCCTGCGTTTTTTCCATATTTCGATAACTTTGCATCACTCCGATAAACATTCCGGTAGAACGCACAGGATGAACGATCATCGTACCCGTCGGCACAATAAAGGAATAATCTGCCGACACAGCCAACGGGCCTCCGATTGAATGACTTCCCCCAAGTACGAGCGACACCGTAGGCTTGCTTAAAGATGCGATCATTTCAGCTATTGCCAGTCCGGCTTCCACATCGCCTCCAAGCGTATTTAATAAAATTAAAACTCCGTCTGTTTCATCATCTTCTTCTATCTGTGCAAGTCTCGGAAGAAGATGTTCGTATTTCGTTGCTTTCGTGTTTCCTGAAACACTGTCATGACCTTCGATTTCCCCTATGATCGTCAGTAATTGAATTCCGTATTTCGAACCGCTCTCTTTCATATTAAGAGTTCCCATTTCTTTGATCTCGTTATTTTCGTCTTCTCTTTTTTGCTGCTCTTCAGCCATTTTGCCTCCTCCTTCATACCGCAAAAAATATTCGTATCAAAAGATATCCGATATCTTTAAAATCAGTATGAAAAAAATCGAGATATTTTATGCAGTTTTGGAGGAAACAATTTTCCAAAAAACACATTTCAGAATTGTAGGCAGTCACCAAAGTATAGGTGGGGAACAAACTTTCACTCGTCGTCTATACAAAAAATGGCACAGATGTAAATTGTATACATCCATACCATTTTTTAAGAATTATTTTAATGCCTGCTCTACATCGGCAATAATATCTTCGGCGTTCTCGATTCCTACACTGAAACGGATCAAATCCGGCTGAACTCCCGCCTCTTTCAACTCCTGCTCGTTCATCTGACGATGAGTATGGCTTGCCGGGTGAAGCACACAGCTTCTTGCGTCCGCCACATGGGTTACGATTGCTACCATTTTCAATTTATCCATCATTTCCACAGCTGCTTCTCTTCCGCCTTTCAGACCGAATGTCAGCACTCCGCACGTACCGTTTGGCATATATTTCTGTGCCAGATCATAATACTTATCTCCTTCCAACGACGGATAACTTACCCAAGCTACTTTATCATGTCCTTTCAAATACTTTGCAACTTTCAACGCATTCTCACAATGTCTTGGCACTCTTAAGTGAAGCGTTTCAAGTCCGATATTCAGCAAAAATGCATTTTGCGGCGCCTGAATGGAACCAAGGTCTCTCATAAGCTGAGCTGTTGCCTTTGTAATATAAGCGCCTTTTCCGAATTTTTCTGTATATACAATTCCGTGATATGTCTTATCCGGTGTCGTAAGTCCCGGAAATTTATCTGCATGGGCATTCCAGTCAAAATTGCCACTGTCAATGATCGCACCTCCGACACACGCCGCATGGCCATCCATATATTTTGTTGTAGAGTGGGTAACAATATCTGCTCCCCACTCAAACGGACGGCAGTTAATCGGTGTTGCAAACGTATTATCCACAATAAACGGAACTCCGTGTCTGTGCGCCGCACTTGCAAATTTTTGAAAATCAAGAACAACAAGAGCCGGATTGGCAATCGACTCTCCAAACACCGCTTTTGTGTTTTCTCTAAATGCAGCCTCCAGTTCTTCCTCAGAACAATCCGGATCTACAAATGTAGCATCTACGCCCATTTTTTTAATTGTATGAGCATAAAGATTATATGTACCGCCATACAAAGCCGACGCGCATACGATATGGTCTCCCTGTTCCGCAATGTTCATAATTGCATAGAAATTCGCCGCTTGTCCGGAAGATGTCAGCATCCCCGCATATCCGCCTTCAAGATCGCATATTTTGGCAGCAACCGCATCGTTCGTCGGATTTTGAAGACGCGTATAAAAATATCCCGACTCTTCAAGATCAAACAGTCTTCCCATCTGCTCGCTGCTCGTATAACGAAATGTAGTGCTCTGATAAATCGGAAGTACTCTTGCTTCTCCGTTTCCGGGTTCATATCCCGACTGTATACATTTTGTTTCGATTCTGTAATCGCTCATCTTCTTTGTCCTCCTGCGTTTTTCCTGTTTGTATGCCTGCATTCCCTGAATCGCCTATTCATTCCAGTTATGATATACGTCCTGGACATCATCGTCTTCTTCGAGAAGATCTAATGTTTTCTGGATATTTTTAATATCCTCTTCACTTGTCAAATCGACATAAGTCTGAGGGATCATCGTAACTTCCGCTCCTGCCATTACAATTCCCGCCTCTTCTAATTTCAGACGCACTTCACTAAATGCAGCCGGATCTGTCAAAATTTCAAAACTTTCCTCTTCTTCCGCGAAATCTTCCGCTCCCGCATCCAGTGCAAGCATCATCAGTTCATCCGCATCCATGCTGCAGTCTTCTTTTGCCACAAAAATCTGGCCTTTCTCATCAAACATAAATGATACACAACCTGGCGTGCCTACGTTTCCACTTCCTTTTGTAAACGCGTTGCGTACATTTGAAGCTGTCCGGTTTTTATTATCTGTCAATGTTTTTACGATGATTGCCGTTCCGTTCGGACCATATCCTTCATATGTAATATGCTCGTAATTATCGCCCGCTCCTTCGCCTGCTGCTTTTTTAATATTTCTCTCGATCGTATCATTCGGCATATTATTCGACTTTGCCTTTGCAATAACATCGCGCAAACGACTGTTATTTGCCGGATCCGGTCCGCCGCCTTCTTTTACCGCCACAGCAAGTTCTCTTCCGATCTTTGTAAAAATCTTTCCCTTAGCCGCATCGTTTTTTTCTTTCTTATGTTTAATATTTGCAAACTTTGAATGTCCAGACATATAAATTTTCTCCTCTTCTTTTTCTCTTGTACAGTCCGTTTCGCTCAACCGCACATTTTGCTTTACAATTTTATCACTCTTTTGATCTTCTGTAAAGAAGTCAGAACAGTCTATGTAGCAATTTCAAGACTGATCCTTATTGCTTTATCTACTTTCTGCATCATTGCGCTGTCTATATGACAGACATATTCTTTCAGCCGCTGCTTATCGATCGTACGAATCTGTTCTAGCAATATAACAGAATTTTTTACGATTTTATAATCTCTTGTACTGATCTCTATATGAGTCGGCAGCTTCGCCTTATTCATCTTTGATGTAATCGCCGCACAGATCACAGTCGGACTATGTCTGTTTCCGACATTATTCTGTATGACAAGAACAGGTCTTACCCCTCCCTGTTCCGAACCGACAACAGGACTTAAGTCGGCATAAAAAATGTCTCCGCGTCTGATCATCAAATTTTTCACTCTCCGATTTCATACTAATATTCTCCTCATAACCTCCCGGTCATGTTCATTTATCAGTATTCCCTTTGTCATCGGATGTATTCACCAAACAATTACTTCATCAGATCAAAATCACCGCCTGTGTAAACCCTCGGAATCCGTTTTCCGAGACAACAGACAAATTCATAGTTAAATCTTCCGCTTAATTTTGACAATTCCTCTACTGTTATTTCATCTTTTCCGTCTTTTCCGATCAAAACAACCCGATCCATAAATGCCGCCCCCGGTATATCGGTCACATCTACCATGAACTGGTCCATACATACTCTTCCTACGATTTTTGCCCGCTTTCCTCTGATAAGCACACTGCCTTTATTAGAAAGAGAACGTGGATATCCGTCTCCGTATCCGACCGGGATCGTGGCAATTTTCATCTTTTCCGGAGCAACAAATGTTCCCCCGTAGCTAATCGGTGTTCCTGCCTCTACTTCTTTCACAAATGTAATATGACTGATCAATGAAAGAGCCGGTTTCAGATGAACATTGCTCTTTTGCACTTCGTCTGACGGATACATTCCATATGTAGAAATGCCTGCTCTTGCAAGATCATGCTTCAAATTAGGAAAATCAATGATTCCGGCGCTGTTATCACAGTCATAATACGTAATATCTACATTCCGTTTTTCCAACTGTTCCTTCATCCACAAAAAACGTTCATGCTGCTTTAACGTATATGATTTTTCTTTTTCATCTGCTTTGGCAAAATGAGTAAATAACCCTTCCATATGTATATTCGGAAGTTTACTGATCTCCTCGATCAAATTTACACTTTCGCTATTTACAGGAAATCCTATCCGTCCCATTCCGGTATCGATCTTAATGTGGAAATAAGCATTTTTCCCCTGGCGAACCGCTTCGTCTGACATCCCTTCCGCCATCTCTTTTGTGTAGACAGCCGCACGGATCTCGTTTTTTATCATCGTTTCATATTGATCCGGAAAAACACAGCCAAGTACAAGGATCGGTTTTTTAATTCCTTCTTTCCGAAGAGACACCGCTTCTTCAATACAGGCGACGGCATACCCCCATACATATGAAAATGTTTCAAACATCCGCGCAATCGGAACAGCGCCATGCCCATATCCGTCCGTCTTGATTACAGCGATCAGACGCGCCTCTTTTCCGATTTGATCTTTCATCTGTTCCATATTATAAGCGATTGCGTCCAGATCAATCTGCGCGCATACCCGATTATGTTGATCCATGTCCTTACTCCTTATATCACTCATCTGTTTCTCTTTTTGATCTGTCAAAGCCTTTCTTCCGCATTCTTCAAACATTGCCCTATCCCATCGATCAGATCTCTTGCTAAAACACTGTAACTCCCTTTCTTTTTTCTTGCTTCATCTCCGCCGCATGCATGAAAATATACCCCTGCCGATACAGCGTCGAAAATATCTGTTTTCTGAGCAGCAAGCCCTGAGATCATTCCGGCAAGAACATCCCCCGATCCTGCTTTTGCCATGGCGCTGTTTCCCGCGAGATTCAAAAAAGGATGATGTCCTTCCTTCATAACGACAGTTCTGCTGTCTTTTAACGCACATACAACCTGATATTGTTCCGTAAATTCTTTCACGACAGAAAAACGACGTTCTGCAATCTGAGGGATCTCTTTATTGATCAATCTTGACATTTCTTTCATATGCGGAGTCAAAATCACATTGGGAACTCCCTGCAGCTGTTCCATATCCATACTGAGAAGATTTAGTCCGTCTGCATCGATAATACACGGACAAGATCGGAGTTTTTCTTCTTCACTGCCATTTTCTCTTAATATTTCCATCGTCTTTTTCAAAAGCCGGCTCGCAAACACACTTGTTCCAAGTCCGCATCCGATGCATATAACATCTGCCCATTGAATCAATTTTTCCAGTTCTTTATCATCAGGCTTTCCGGCCGTTTCGTTATAGCACGATATAATTGCTTCAGGGAGCAATTCCTGTAAAACAGTCCTGTTTTCTTCCGCCGTATAAATCTGAACAAGTCCGGCGCCGACCGCATATGCGGCCTTTGCCGACAAATACGCGGCGCCCGCCATTCCTTTACTCCCGGTAATCATTAAAATTTTTCCATAATCTCCTTTGTGAGAATCCGCTGCTCGTTTTGGCAAAAGCAAAGGAATATCTTCCGGATCATATGTAATACATACATCTTTGTTTTTTTCAAAAAAAGAAAGATCGATTCCGATCGGAACTGATACTGTTTCCCCGGCATACAGTTTCCCCGGAAATAATTCGCATCCCAACTTCACACACTCCATAGAAACTGTAATATCTGCACGAAATGCAATTCCCAAAACTCTGCCGCTCTCCGCACATATGCCGGATGGAATGTCGATCGCTGCTTTTTCACACTTCTTATCATTCATCCATTCAATTACAGTATGGTACCTGCCCTCAATAGCCCTGCTCAATCCTACGCCAAACACAGCGTCAATTATAACAGTATATTCCTTTTTAGGAAAATCTGTGAACACAGAAATGCCCAGCCGTTCTGCAATTTGCTTCTGCGTCCGGCATTCCTCGCTCATAGACGCATCTTGCCCTACAAATAATACTTCTGCACAAAAACCATATTCCTTCAATATACGTGCAGCCGCAAATCCGTCTCCGCCGTTATTTCCGCTTCCACATACAACAAGTGTATCTGAAAAATCTACTCCTCTGTCTTTCAAAACTCTAACTGTTTCAAGCGCAGCCCTTTCCATCAATACGAGTGACGGAATCCCTACTTTTTCAATCGTATATGTATCTGCCGCTTTCATCTGCGCTCCATTGGGAAGATATCTCATTGATCTCACCGCCTTTATTATGCTGTTTAAATGGGAACGCCCGCAGTTTCCTGCGGGGTTCTGTCTTCAAGTATCTATTTTTTCTGTCCGCCTTCTCGCTGACTGATATTATAAGACAATTTCATAAGACTGTCTGAAAGATGTACACTTTCCACAATCACATCTTTCGGAAGGTTTAAATCTGTATGTGCAAAATTCCATATAGCCTTGATTCCATTCGCAACGAGAAGATCCGCAACTTCAATCGCTTTTGACTTCGGAATCGTCAGTGCGGCGATCTCTATGTCATTATTTTTCAAAAAATCTACCAGTTCATCCATCATGCGCACTTCGATTCCCCGAATTGCCATTCCCTCAAAACGTGGATTTACATCGAACAGACTTTTCAAAACAAAGCCGCTCCTCTCAAAAGAAGCATAATTTGCGAGCGCCTGTCCCAAATTTCCCGCTCCGATAATAATAAAATTATGCGTTTTATCAAGTCCCAATATCTTGCCGATCTCTGTATAAAGATACTTCACATTATATCCATACCCCTGCTGTCCGAATCCGCCGAAATTGTTTAAATCTTGACGAATCTGAGACGCCGTTACATTCATCTTCTTACTCAGATCATTGGAAGAGATCCTCTCGACCCCGATTTCAAGCAGATCTCCCAAATACCGATAATATCTCGGCAGTCTTGAAATTACCGCTCTGGATATTTTTCTACGCTCCACGTTTATCACCTTTCCACCGCGCCGTCTATACTCGCGCTTGTATCTATATTGTTTCACACGTCGGACGTGCCGACACTTCCGTTCCATTATATAAAATAGTTAATATTATGTCAATTTTTACTTTTTATTTACTGTTATTAACTTGTGATAATGTCTCCTTAAGATTCACTTGAGGTTTTGTCTCTTT
>OLSC01000064.1_pt1 | contig 133495 bp, 119 predicted proteins | sample 1672881 | NCBI WGS metagenome assembly OLSC01 (sample SAMEA3136733, study PRJEB25190) | human gut metagenome | biome: human gut; feature: human-associated habitat; material: faeces | place: Austria | collected 2013 | reverse complement strand
GCAGATATTAGGAAAGGCAGTTATGATAACTAATTATAAAACTGCTAAATCACAGCTGAAAGATGGCGTTGATGGATATATAACGGAGCTTTCTGTTGAGGGGATAGCAGATGGAATTGAAAAATTATACAATGACAGTGAATTGAGATTAAAACTAGAAAAAAATTGTTTGAATAGCAATTATTCAAATGAAAATGAGTTGAATAAATTATATAAGGTAATTAATGGAGAGGGAGAAAAATGAATCAACTAATAAGTGTAATAGTACCTGTTTATAATGTAGAGAAATATTTAAATAGATGTATAGATAGTATATTAAATCAAACATTTAAACAAATTGAAATAATATTAGTTGATGATGGTTCTACTGACAATAGTCCTATTATATGTGATGAATATTGTGATAGATATGAAAATATAAAAGTAATTCATAAAGAAAATAATCGAGTTTCAGCAGCTAGAAATGATGGTATTAAGATAGCTAGTGGAAAATATATTGCATTAGTTGATAGCGATGATTGGATAGAGCCTAATATGCTAGAGGAAATGTATAATAAGGCAGAAGAATTTCACACTGATATGACAATGTGTGATTTGAAAAAAGTAGGTGTAGAATCGGAATATACTGTTTCACAACCAATTCGAGAAGGTTATTATGATAGAAATATGATAGAAACAGAATTATTTCCATGTTTAATAATGTTTGAAAATATTGAATTTCCTCCAACTATATCTAATTGTACATGCTTATTTAGACGTAAATTTATTATAGAACATAATTTATTTTATGATGAGAATATTCATTACTGCGAAGATTCAATTTTTGGATCTAAGGCAATGTATAATGCAAATGGATTTTATTATATGAAAAATAAATACTTTTATAATTATTTTTATAATCCAAATTCAACAACCTCAACATGTAATATGAAAAAATGGGATTCATATTTAATTATAAATCAGAGATTAAAAGAGTATTTTAAGGATAGTAAATTTGACTTTTCAAGACAGATAAAGATAAATATGCTTTATTTTACTTTGAACTTTTTAGGTGAAATTAAAAATGCAGACTTAGTATTAGAAGAAAAAAGAAAGAAATGTTATGAAATTTTTAATGATGAATATGTGAAACAAATTTTTGAAAATTTTAAATTGCCAAATGTTAATTATAAATTAAAGTTAATTTTACTATTAATTAAGTATAGAATAGACTTTGTATATTCAAGGGTATTTTATCAATAGTTTTTAAAAGGGGATATTTATGTCAAAAATAAGTGTAATAGTACCAGTTTATAATGTGGAGAAGTTTATAAAAAGGTGTTTAGATAGTATTATAAATCAAACTATGAACGATTTAGAAATTATATTAGTTAACGATGGCTCTACAGATAATAGTGGAAAAATATGTGATGAATATGCAAAACTAGATAATAGAATAACAGTAATACATAAAGAAAATGGTGGAATAAGTAGTGTGAGAAATACAGGATTAGATGTAGCAACTGGAGAATGGATTGCATTTGTAGATAGTGATGATTATATTGAAAAAGATATGTATGAAGTATTATATAAAACGGCTATTGAAAAAAATGTAGATATTTGTGCTTGTTTTTTTAAGTATCTTACAGTAGATAATAAAATACTATTTAATCCAACACAAGAACAACTAGATATGAATGGGAAATATAACTCAAAAGAATTTTTAGAATTGATTTATAAAGATGAGTATATGAATGGAATTTGCGTTGCTACATGGAATAAAATATATAAGAAAAATATATTCGATAATTTAAGATTTAAGACAAAAATATATGAAGATGATGAACTCGTTAACCAAATATATATACAAGATATAGATATATTTGTTTTAAATAAAGGTTTTTACATTTATGTTCAAAATCTTAGTTCATTAACAAATACTAAATTTTCTAGAAAAAAATTAGTATTTATAGATATATTATATGATAGATTAAATTTACTTAAAGATAAAAAAATGCATAAATTATATGAAGATACAGTTAGATTATTCTGTAACATAACAATAGAGTATTATTTTAAATATAATAATAAAGATAAATGGGAGTATGACAATATTTATAAAAATGTTTTAAAACAGGCTATAAAACTAGAAAATATATCTTTAAAGGACAAGATAAGATTTAGTATGTTTTATATAAGTCCACATTTATATGATTATTTGCTTTGTAAAAATAAAGCTTAAATTTGGAGATTAAAAATGAATGTAAGTATAATAATGCCAGTATATAATAAAGAAAAATATTTAGATAAAAGCATCAAAAGCATCCTTGATCAGACCTATGAAAATTTTGAATTGATAATTATAAATGATGGTTCAACAGATAATTCTAGTTATATATGTCATAGATTTGAACAAGAAGATAGCAGAATCAAAGTTATAGATATTGAAAATAATGGAGTATCAAATGCTAGAAATATCGGTATTAAAAATGCAAATGGACAATATGTACAGTTTATTGATGGAGATGATTATATTGATGAAGATATGATAGAACGTTTAGTTAATTTATCAGAAAAATATAACACAGATATAATTATAACTGCAATAAAAAAGATTGACTTAAAATTAAAAAAAAGTAGAGAAGTAGTTTTACCTTTCTCGGGACTTAAGTCAGTTGATGATATGATGGATAATTTCGCTCAAGTTCAAAAAGAAACAGGAATATATGGATGTGTAAGTAATAAATTTATTCGAAAATCTATTATTGATAAATATAATTTAAAGTTTGATAAAAAGTTATGGTTAGCTGAGGATTTAGATTTTTATTTGGAGTTATATAAATATGTGACCAATGTATACTTCTGCAATAAATCATATTATTCTTATGTACAAGAAACTGAAAATTCATCTACAACATCTAATAAAAAACATGATTATCTACAACAAGCCGAAATAATATTAAAAGAAAAAGAGATGTTAAATTTTAAGAATGCATTAAATGAAAATAATTTAAATGTGGTAAATTTAGTTATAACAGATTTTATAATGAGTTATATACATCAAAGATTTGATTATAACTATAAGCACTTTATAAAAGATTTAGATGTAATTATAAGAAATGATAAATTTATGAGTAGTATAGATTGTAATAGTAGTAACAAATTTACAAATAAGATAATGAAACTACTATTAAAATATAAAAAAACATCAATTTATATATTATTTTTTACAAGAACATTGTTAAGAGATATATATCGAAAGATAAAAAAATAGGAGGTAAAAGTGGAAGAAAATAAATTGATAACAGTATTTACCCCTACTTATAATAGAGGATACATAATAGAAGAATTGTATAAATCTTTACAAGAACAGGTTGCACATAATTTTGAATGGTTAATTATAGATGATGGATCTACTGATAATACAGAAGAATTATTTAAAAAATGGATGTTAGAAGATAATAATTTTAATATAAGATATATTAAAGTTGAAAATGGTGGTAAACCGAGGGCAATTAATAAGGCACTAAAGTTAGCACAAGGAAAATATCTATTTATGGTAGATTCAGATGATTATATAGTTAATGATGCAACTTTAAAATTAGAAACTTGGATTAAAGAAATTGATGATATGGATGATATTGTCGCAGTAGGAGCGGCAAGGGTATATCCTAATGGAGAATATATAAAAGGTGTAGAACCTGATATTGATGATAATATAGGATACTTAGATGCTAGAAACTTAGAAAGAAAAAATTATAATTTAGATGCAGATATGTGTGAAGCATACAAGGTGGATATAATGAAAAAATTCCCATTTGTAGTATGGGAAGGCGAAAAATTTTCGCCAGAGGAAATTGTATTAAATGAAATGTCATTGCATGGATATAAAGTTAGATGGCACAAAGATAAGATATACATATGTGACTATTTGGAAGATGGACTTACAAAAGGAAATGGGGGATTATTAAAATCAAATCCTATGGGGTATGCAATGCTTTGGAATCATAAATTAAAATTTGAAAAGGGATTATATAATAGATTTAATTGCTGTTGTCAACATATTGCATTATCTATAATAGGTAAGGAATACGGATATATATTTAAGAGTAATGCTAAATTATTAAATATAGTTGCATTGCCATTTGGAATAATATTGTCTATTAGAAGAAAAAAGCAGTTTAGAAATGAGGATGCATAATATGGTCAAGGTTAGTGTTATAGTACCTGTTTATAATGGTGAGGAATTTATAGAATCATGCATAAAAAACATATTGAACCAGACTTTAAAAGAGATTGAGTTAATAGTAGTAAATGATGGTTCAAAAGATAATACCTTAAATATATGCAAGAAATATGCTGATTTTGATAGTAGGATAGTTTTAATTAATCAAGAAAACCAAGGTGTAAGTTCAACTAGAAATAAAGGAATAGATATATCAAAAGGAGATTATCTATGTTTTGTAGATTGTGATGATAAGATAGATAAAGATTATTTAGAAAAGTTATATAATATTGCAAATAAAAAAAATGTACAAGTTGTATGTTGTGATATTGAATGTGTTGATTCAAATGATAAATCTATATCTAAGAAAACGATGCAGTCTGGATATTATTCAATGGAAATAGCTTTAAAAAAGTTATTTGAATTTAAAAATTTAAATTGGGGACCATGTGGAAAGCTATTTAGTTCCGATTTAATAAAAAATAAAGTAGAATTTCCAAATTTACATGTATATGAAGATTTAGTTTTTGTATATAAATGTATTTTTAATACAAAGCAAATTTTTTATACTGATAAATGCTCATATTATTATATACATAGAGAAAATAATGGTGCAATGAAAAAATTTATAAAATCACCAACATTAGACATTATTAAAGTTGCAGATGAAGCGATATTATTTTTAAAAAATGAAGTGCCATCAATTTTTGATAGTTCATTTTATGGACTTATATCACAAGTAATTATGTATACAAATGATATAAACAAAATAGACCCAAAATGGGATAAAAAAGAGAGTAAATTGTATTTAGAAGAAACAAAGAAACTATTGGCTAGATACAGATTTGATTTAATAAAAAATAAAACAATATATTATAAAGAAAAAATATTATTTTTAATGTTATCTTTTTCTACTGCACTATATAAAAAGTTAGGTAGATAGCATTATATGGAGGTTGAAATGAAAAAGTTTTTTTTATACGGACATAATGGGAGTGGAAATCATGGATGTGAGGCTATAGTAAGATCCACTTGTAAAATATTAAGAGAAGGATTTGGGGATATAGATATAACACTTGCATCTGGAAATACAAATGAAGATAGAGAATATGAGTTAGATAAACTAACCAGTTTGATAAATGAAAAAAATACTGTATCAAAACTATCATTACCATATATAAATGCATATTTAAATATTAAATTAAAGAAAAATGGGTTAGAATCAGAAAAACTAGCTTATAGAAAAACATTCTATAATGTTGAAAAAGATACAATAGCATTTTCCATTGGTGGGGATAATTATTGTTACCCTGGATATGAAAGATTTACAATGTTACATAATATGCTAAGAGAAAGAAATATAAAAACTGTACTTTGGGGATGTTCAGTAGAACCCAGTAAAATAGATGATTTTATGAAAGAAGATTTAGTCAATTATGATTTGATAATAGCTAGAGAAACACTAACTTATGAGGCTTTAAAAGGTATAGGAGCAAATGTTAAATTATATCCAGACCCTGCATTTCAGTTAAATAAAATTGAAAAAGAATTACCAAAAAACTTTAAAGAAAATAATACTGTAGGTATAAATATAAGTCCTATGGTTATGAATAAAGAAAGTATATTAGGTATTACAATAGAAAATTATATTGAATTAATGAAGTATATTTTAGAAAATACTGACATGAATGTAGTGTTAATACCTCATGTAATTTGGGAAGATAATAATGATGACAGAAAACCATCTAAGTTTTTATATGATAAATTTAAAGATACAAATAGAGTTGTTTTAATAGAAGATGATAATTGCGAAGTATTAAAAGGATATATTTCAAGATGTAGATTTTTTATCGGTGCAAGAACACATTCTACTATAGCTGCATATTCTACATGTGTTCCAACATTAGTTATAGGATATTCTGTTAAGGCAAAAGGTATAGCAAAAGATATTTTTGGAACTTATAAAAATTATGTGCTACCTGTACAATCATTATCAAATAAGGATGATTTGATAAATGCATTTGAATGGATGAAAAATAATGAAGATGATATAAGAAAACATCTAAATAAATTTATGCCTGGATATAAAGAGAAGGCTTTACAAGGAAAAGTAGAAATAGAGAAATTATTGGAGGGATAAATGAAAGTTAATCAATTAAAAGCAGGTGTAATATTAACATATATACAGTTGATAGTAGGAAATATAATATCAATAATATATACACCAATAATGCTTAGAATATTAGGACAAAATGAATATGGTTTATATAACTTATCATCTTCAACGATTTCATATTTAGGACTTTTGAGTTTTGGATTTGGAAGTGCATATATAAGATATTATTCAAAGTATAAAGTTGAAAATAATAAGAATGAAATAAAAAAATTAAATGGAATGTTTATTACAGTATATTCTATTATAGCGATAGTAGCATTAATAGCAGGAGCAATATTAGTTTTAAATGTAGAAACAATATTTAAAAATGGACTTACAGTTTCAGAAATAAATAAAGCTAAAATATTAATGTCATTTATGGTATTTAATTTAGCCATTTCTTTTCCTATGAGTGTATTTAACTCTTATATAACTGCAAATGAAAAATTCTTTTTTCAAAAATTATTAGGAACAATACAAACAATTTTAAATCCTTTTATAATGCTGCCAGTGCTTTTAATGGGATACAAATCAGTAGGAATGGTTGTAGCTACTACTGTTATAACTTTAATTTATTCTGGATTAAACCTGTGGTATTGTTTAAAAAAATTAAAGATGAAATTTTCATTTGGAAAATTTGATTTTAGCTTAATGAAAGAAATTACAATATTCTCTTCGTATATTTTTTTAAATATGATTGTTGACCAAATAAATTGGAATGTAGATAGATTTCTTTTAGGTATGTTTAAGGGAACTGGTGCTGTAGCTGTATATGGAATTGGCTCACAATTTAATACATATTATCTTAATTTTTCAACAGCAGTGTCTGGTGTTTTTATACCAAAGGTAAATAGGATGGTCACAAAAAGTGATGATAATAAAGTTTTGACAGAATTATTTACAAAAGTAGGAAGGATACAATTTATCATACTTTCACTTATAATGAGTGGTTTTATATTTTTTGGACCATATTTTATAAAAATATTTGCAGGAGAAGGTTATGAACTTGCTTATCCAGTGGCTCTTTTATTAATGATACCAGTTACAGTGCCATTAATTCAAAACTTGGGTATAGAAATACAAAAGGCAAAAAATATGCACAAATTCAGATCAATACTATATTTTCTAATAGCAATAGGAAACTTATTTATTAGTATTCCACTATGTAAAACATATGGGATAATAGGTTGTGCAATTGGGACAAGTTCAACAATGATTTTAGGAAATTGCATTCTTATGAACTGGTATTATCACAAGAAAGTGGGTTTAGATATATTATATTTCTGGAAAAGTATAGCCGAATTTATACCAGGATTAATAATTCCTATATTTTCGGGAATTACTATGTCATTCATAGGAATTAATAGTATTAGTAGATTTTTAGGAATGGGAGTTATATATATAGTAGTATTCTCAATTTCTATATATAAATTCTCTATGAATGATTATGAAAGAGAATTATTTAGAGGACCTTTATTAAAAATAAAGGCAAAATTATTATCAAGACAAGGAGGACAAGCATATGATAAAAATAACTAGAAAAGAAGACTGTACAGGTTGTCATGGTTGTTATAATGTTTGCCCTAAAAAATGTATTGATATGAATTTTGATGAGGAGGGATTTTTATATCCTTCTATTGATTCAAGTAAATGTGTGGAATGTGGTTTGTGTGAAAAAGTATGTCCAATTATACATACAGTAGAAGTTGAAAATGAGCCAATAGCTATTGGGTGTTATAACAAAGATGAAAAAATAAGAATGAACAGTTCATCAGGCGGAATTTTTACATTGATAAGTGAATTAGTTATTAAGTCTGGTGGAGTTGTATTTGGTGCAGAATTTGATGAAAATTATAATGTTAGACATAATTATGTAGATAATATGCAAGATTTACAAAAATTTAGAGGTTCAAAATATGTTCAAAGTACAATAGGAAATTCTTATCATGATGCAAAACAGTTTTTGGAACAAGGAAGACAAGTATTATTTAGCGGAACACCTTGCCAAATTGCTGGTTTAAAAAGATATTTACAAAAAGATTATGATAATCTAATTTGTCAGGATATAGTCTGCCATGGTGTACCTTCTACATATGTTTGGGAGTATTATAAAAAATTTATAGCTAATGGTAGAAAAATATCAAGTGTTAAATTTAGAGATAAGTCTACGGGATGGAAAACATATTCCCTGCAGATTAATTTTGATGATGGATTTTCATACAAGGATATAGGTAATGAAAATTCTTATATAAAAGGATTTGTAAGAGATTTTTATTTAAGACCATCTTGCTATGAATGTAGATATAAGACTTTACATAGAGAAAGTGATATTACTTTAGCTGATTTTTGGGGAATTGAAGCTAATGAACCTGAGTTGGATGATAATAAGGGGACTTCGTTGATTTTTGTGAATAGTGACAAAGGAAGAGAGTATTTTGAAAAAATCAAAAAAAATATTATTTTTAAAATTGTAGATATTCATAGAGCAGTTACTTTTAATCCTTCAGCACATAAGAGTTGTACATATACTAGAAAGAGAGGTATTTTTTATAAAAAATATAAAATTAATAATTTTGATTTATTAATAAAAAAATTAATGAAAGAAAATAGTTTAAAAAAAATAATTACTTTTAGCAATAGTGTAAAGGGTAAAATTAAAAGAATGATATGTGAGAGAAAAAAGGGAGATTATCCAGAAGAAATATAAATTTTTGTTTTGTTAACTAGATATAAAAAAATGATTTTTGACAGAATTAATAAGCAATAGGTTTAATTTTATATTTATGAGTATAATTAAATCGTAAACTTTATCTGGTGTTAAATTATTTAAAGATAAATGAACCTTGATAAGGTTGTAATAAAAAATAAATTTATGTAATTTAACAAATATGTGAAATTGATCGTGTGTTAGAATTAATAGTGGTAATGATTGTATTTATACGAAATCTGTGACTTGAAAAAGTATCTTTAACAAAAAGATTATCATATAAAGAATCAGTAATAGCTGAAAGTCTAAGTTGTTTAATGTAATGATTATATTTTTTATCATTAAATTTAAAACTAAGGTGATATTCTATTGATGATGAAGATAAAACCTTTTCTACAAATAAAATATTTTGAGAAGTTATTAATATTATTTTTACTTGATTATAGTGTAAATTGTCTTTTACATCTTTTTATATTTTTACATATAACATTGAGGTCATTTGACTTTAGATTTCAATTTTCTTGGATTATTTCTTTAGGGAGAAGCTGTTTTTAGTGAAACGATCGCAAAATCTAAAGAGAACAAGATTCAGATATAAATAAATAAGTTAACAAAACGGTAAAAGATAAAAGGGGATTAATATGATTAAAATAAGTATAATAGTATCTATATATAATTTAGAAAACTATATAAGAAAATGTTTAGACAGTTTAATAAAGCAAAAAAATAGAGAAATAGAAATTATATGTGTTAATGATGGGTCTACAGATAGTAGTAAAGAAATTTTAGAAGAATATAAATTAAAAGATAGTAGAATAAAAGTAATTAATAAAAAAAATGGTGGAATTTCATCAGCAAGAAATGTTGGATTGCAATATGCAAATGGAAAGTATATATTATTTGTTGATGGAGATGATTATATTGATGATATAACATCTGATAAATTAGTATCGTTATTAGAACAAAGTGATGCAGATACATTTTTTATGGGGTATTATAGACAATGGGTTGGTGGAGCAATAGATAAAATTTATCCTAAATTAAATGAAAATTTAATCTGTGAGGAAAGTATTAGGAAGTTATTTATACCTTCCATAGTAGGAATTTCATTGGATAAATTATATGATTGGTTTAATGGAAAATCATTGACTTCGGATAATGAATTTCCTTCAGTTTGGAGATTTTTATATAGTCGTCAAATAATAGAAAAACATAAAATAAAATTTAATGAAGATGTAATTACTGGAGAAGATATATTATTTAATTTAGAATATTTACATTATTCAAAAAAAGTATATATTTTAAGAGAATGTTTTTATTATTATGTAGAGAGGATTGGGTCTTTAACACAAAGTTATGACAAAAAACAAAAGTTTTATGAAAGTAAACTAAAATTGCTTATAGAGAGAGAAAACCTAACTAAAAAATTATATGATGTAGATAAAATGGATTATTCAAGTTTATATCAAGGAACTATAGCAGTATCTACAATACAAATGGCATTAATCTTATCAGAGTGCAAGGTAGATCGATTAAAACAAAATTTTTATTTATATAAAAATTATTCAAATATCTACTTAGTAAGGGAGTGTTATGAAAAATTAAATTTAAATCATGCTCCAATAAAATATAAAATACCTCTTTTTTTATGTAAGTATAATTTAAACTTTATATTATTTTACTTATGTTATTTACTAAATAAATTAAAAATTGATACATATCCAAAATAATTTTTTTGTCAGGATTATTTAAATTAATTTAATTAAATAATATAAAATTAAAACCATAAAATGGAAATTAAGAAGTTGTCAAAAAGGCAACTTGTGTAATAGCTCAATTTGAAACATGGTTTGCAAATATTATTACTATTTTGATTCTTTGAACATAACATATACAATAGATGATAAACACTATTTAAGCTATTAGTACATTATTATATTTTTGAACAACTTTATTTATAAATTTAGACAATAAAACTAATATAATATACGTTGTTAAAAACCACCAAGCTCCATTATAGCTAACTGATATTGCCGTAACATTTAAAAGAAATGTTTTTATATTACCAGGATAAGTGGCAGAGTTTCCAGTTAAATATCCTAATAAAACTACAAATAATAAAATTATAATCCAGAAGTTAATATATAACCTTAGAATTCTCTTTGCATTTCTTTTGTTATATTCATCCGGGTTATTTTTATATGTACACATAAGCCCATAGCCACTGCAAAAACAGTAAATTGCAACACAACAGTCCCCGAACAAGGCCAGGTAATAAACTAGTGGAACACCTTTAATCATGATCAGCGGTGTGAATAAGCCTTGATAATCTTTTGTGCAGAATAAGTGTAGAAGTAGCATGAATAGTATGGCTACTCCTTTTGTTATTGATACTTGTTTTTTTGTTAATTCCATAAAATTTCCCTTCGTATTTGTATGAATTTATCATAATAATAGTATACATTTTAGTGGTTATAAATGCCATATTATGTAAAATTATAGATGGATTTTGGATAGTATGTTGAGATTAGTTGGAAAACAGATTATAATTTTATTAACAGTTTGTAAAACTGTAGCAATCAAAATAAAAGGGGAAATTAGTATGGCTTGGAAAACTATAAAATGTTCTTATTGTGGATATAAAAAAGATATTACAGTGAATGCAGAGGTGAAAAAGTTTACTTCTTTGTGTAGTTGTCAAAAGTGTCATAAACAATATTGGTATGTAACTGAGTTTGGTAGGGTTAGTGTGAAGAAGAAATAAAACAGAAGGATTTTTCAAAAGTATTTGCAAATTTATATATTAATTAATGGGAGGAAGTCTTTTTATGGTAGATGAATCTATAATGTATAGTGGAGGATTTTTTATGTTGCAAAATGGTTTAAAAATACCTAATTACGAAATAAGGGCTATTTATAATATAACTAAAAGATTTTCTGATGATTTTATTAATGAAGTAAGGGGATTAATTCATATATTGGATAAATTAAAAATCAAAGAGGTAAAAAGTGGTTTGCCTAATTTGTTTCAAGATGATAAGGAAATAGCAACAACGTGTTATTTTACTTTTGACAAAAAACAAATGTATATACTTTTTAATCAAAATAAAAATAAAAGTTTTAACTTTATACCTACTTGTGGAAATCCAATTCCAAATATATATATAGATTCATCAAATTTTGGAATTATATCCTTACAAAATACATTTTTAGGAGATGGAAAGAATGGACTTATGATTGAGTTAGGTTTTATTATTAACTCAGCAAGATTAAGTGATATTTTAGAAAATATTAAAGAATTTGCTATAGACTTTTTAAATTCAAATAGAGATTTATATAAATATAAAGATAAATATGACCGACAAGAATATTTGAAATATTTGGGAAAAATTAAAGGGTGAATGTAAAGTATATTTTTTAAATGAAAATACTCCTGAATTAGTAATAGATAAATTTCTTGAGAGAAATCCTGTAATTTTAGAAAGGGGATTGCATTTAGAAAAATTAAACCATCAGTTAACATTAAAAAATATATTAAACAAATATGAGCACGATTTAAAACCTGATTTAATCGCATTTGACACATTAAATAAAAAATGGGTAGTTGTTGATTATAAAAAGGCAAAGCGTAAAATTATTAAAAATTTACATAAAGTAAGAACTGGATTTAAATCAGAGGTAGGTGATTTAAAAAATCAATTAAATGATTATTTGGAGTATTTTGAAGAAGAAGACCAGAGAAATTATGTCAAGAAAACATATAAAATAGATATAAAGTATCCTGATGGTATTGGGATAATAGAACAAATAGATTCTGAAGAAAAAGAAGCTTTTAATCGATTGATGAAAAATGAACCTCGATGGTTTAGAGTTATGCCATATAATTATTTATATGATAGTTTTTGTAAATATGTTGAAATGATTACAACAATGTAAAAAATGGTTAGTAATAGAGGTAAGACTACAGACTGAAAAATGATTGCATGAATTTGAGGGATATAAAGTGAATTAAAATTTAAAAGAGGAGGATTTGTATGCCAACACCACCACTTATGATATTACCTAAAAGTGAATCACCAGAAGAATTTGAATCTTTATGTAAAGATGTATTGATAAAAAAATATAATAATCAAATTAGATTTGAACAATATGGAAGAAAAGGTCAGGGGCAAAATGGAATAGACATTTATGGAGAACTTTCATCAGAGTATATTGTTGCACAGTGTAAAAATTATTTTGGTATAAATGCTACTAAAACATTAATCAATAAGATAGATAAAGATTTAAATATGTCAAAGAAATTACCATTTTATAATAAAGTGAAGAAATTTATAATAATGACTTCTATGGATAGAGATACTGGTATACAGAATTATATAGAACGTAAAAAGCAAGAGGTTGATTTTAAATTAGAAGTTTGGTTTTGGCAGAATATACAGGAAATAATTTGTCAGGCTGAGAATAGAGATCTGCTTCAACAGTATTATCCATTGTTGTATCAAGAGAGTGAAATAGTTGAAGAAGATATTGACATAAAGGGGCTTAAAGATAAATTTAATAAGTATATACAAAAATATAAGGTTATAGATTTTTTAAAACAGGATCCTTTGATAGGAATACCTTATGATTTACCAACGGAGATAGATATATTTCAGATTTATATATCTTATTTATTAGATAATGCTATTTTACTTCAAAAAGAAGAAGTTTTTGTGAATATTTACAAATTCAGCAAGGCTTTGGATAATTATAATAGATATTTGGCTTTGAATATGTGTTGTAATACAAGTTGTACATTTTTTTTATTTAATAAATATAACTTATCTAAAAACTTTAATGAAATAAGAGAAAAAATTTATAAGTATAAAAAGGAGTTAGATAAATTATATTCAAATATAAATGATGGTTGTAGATTATTTTATTAAAAAATAGAATGATAAATAAGACTAACAAAAATATAAATTTTTAAATTTAAAGCCTTTAATCTTTTTATATCAAGATTTAAATGTTGTATTAAAGGATTCTATTAAATTATTTTATATATCATCATGAAAGTTCTTAAGTCTGATGTATTTTGTTTAACCAATGTGGTTAGAATCAAAATTCCAAAATTGTGTATTGTTGGAGCAAAGACTATTGTTTCAAAAAATTTATGCTCTAAATACAATTACTGTTGAAAATTCAGCAAGAGAGGTTAAATCAAATATGAATGGAGGATGGAGACTGTTATGTATGAAAAAAGATGTGTATACTGTGGTAAAGTAATAACTAAGTCGAGTAAGGAACATGTAATACAAAATGCTCTTGGTGGAAAATATGAGTCAGAAGATATTTGTTGTGGAGAATGTAATAATTATGTTAGTAAATATATAGATAAAAACTTTACTGAAATTTTTAATCCTATAATTGCTGAAATTAAAAATTTATATAAGACAAATAATAAAAAATCAAATCCTATATATACTGGGAATATTGAATATAAAGGTAAAATATATAAAGCAAAGTTTAAAGCTGGAAGGGTAGTTTCATGTTCTGAATTAAGTAAAAAGTATAAATGTGATATAAAAAAGTTAAACGTATCAATATTAAGTAAAAATTTTGAACTTGAGAACGAAGCATTTAAAAATGGACTATGTAAAATAGCATTTAATTTTGCTATAGATAAAGGCATTTCTAGTGATAACTTAAAAAAAGGATTAAATATAGATAAAGAAGGAGAAAAAATTAAGAAAATATCATTTAATTATCCTGTTGTACCATTTATGCCATTAAATGAAGTAGACAATTATATTGAATTAAAAACTAGTATGATATTATATCACAATTTAATTTTATTTAGTTATTCTAATATACTTTGTTGCTATATAGATTTATTTAATACATTTCAATATTATGTAATTTTATCTCAAGATTTTTATAGTAAAAAGGATATTTATGAATCTTATATTCAATTTGTTCAAAATAGAGATAGGAAAATGCCGGAAATAAGTATAAGTAGTAGATCGGATATTCTTATATATGCAGATCAATATAATATAGAGCCAACTATGGATTTAGATGAATTAAAAAAACGTATAAAAATTTCTATAGAAAAAGAATCTATCGTAAAAAATATGGTGGATATAATTTCAGAAAAAATACAGGGGTATGCAAATTATTGTATAGATAATAGAGTATTATCAGCAGACAAAATAGAAAGCATTCAAATGTATTTTGATGAAGATGATAGGTTAATAGAAGATAACTTTAGAAAATTTACTATTTATAAAGATGATAAAGGTAATACAAAAACAGTCTTTTACCCAGAGCAAATAGCTAGGATTATAGATGGTAAAAAGACAAATGAAAAAATAACTAAATATTGTCATCAAAAGATGTATAGATTAGAAAATTTTAATAAAGAGAATATATAAGTTTATATATTATGTATTAACTAAATGAAAATTATATATATGCTAAGAAATAGAGTAATTGAATTTTTAAATGAGAATCATGATTTAAAGGAATTGGCTAGAGATATAGACTTATAGTTTATCCTATTAAATTAATAGCAAAAAGGTGGTGTTTAAATTGGGATATTATGATGTTGCTCAAATATGTATGAATGGTCATATAATAAATGAAAGATACAAAGAAAGTCCAGAGCATAATCAAGAATTCTGTGACAAATGTGGAGAAAAAACTATAACTAAGTGTGAAAATTGTGGAGCTGATATTAGAGGGCGTTATAAAATGCCTGGTATAGCTGATTTTAGACCTAAACAGGAAAAAGTGCCTAAATATTGTTATAACTGTGGAAAAATGTATCCTTGGACTAAATCCAAACTTCAGGCATTAAATGAAGTTATAGATTTAGCTGATGAGTTAGAGGATAATGATAAAAATGAATTGAAGGAAGCTAGTGAGTTGATTAGTACAGATACTCCTAGAACGCAAGTAGGGGTGCTAAAAATAAAAAAATATACAGATAAAATTGGTGGAGCTATAGGTGAAAAATTACAAGATTTAATTGTTGATATTGCTAGCGAAACTGCAATTAAAAGTATGAAAGAAATAGGGATGCTTCCTAAATAATATTATTTATAATGCAAAATAATTTAGGCTTATAATGAAGTAAATACTCCTTTATGGGAATGATAAAAATATAAATCAATTCCAAAAGGGAGTATTTTTTTATCGTAATATTATTGGAAAAATGCAAAATAATTTGTAGGTCTATAGATATTCTCCAGACAAAATGTTGAGAAAGATTAAAAAACAAACTATAATTTTATTAACTAAAAAATATATGGGGGAGTAAAAACAAATGAAGAAAAAATTAATTATTTTAATGGTATTGATTCTAGGAATAATGGTTGTAGGTTGTAACAAATCGGAAACAAGTGAGCAGTCAGAGGGTATAAGTCAAGAATATAAAGATGCTATGTCAAAGGGAAAATCCAATGTTATAGAGGAGGAATATGACAAAGCCATTGATTATTTTAAATTGGCGTTGGAGTCTAAAAAAGATGATACAGAGGCTAAAAATTTAATAAAGCAGCTGAATTTATTGGTAGAAGCTGAAGATTCAGAAGAGCATGGAGCATATTTCTTTCAGATAGAAAAAATAGATAAGATTAATAACATAAAAACTGAAACTGATGTAGTTAAAGATAAGGCTAATGAGTATAAAAAAACAGTATTGAAAAATATAGATGATTCGATTGATTCTTTTGATGAGGAAATCAATGATGGTAAGTATAAGAGTGCGCAAAAGGATCTTGAAGATACTATAGAAGAATGTAAAAAAAGTGATAGTCTTAATGAACAGCTGGATAGATGTAATGAGCTTTTGAAGACTTGTAAAGAAAAGAAAAAAGAAGCGGAGGAACAAGCCAAGAAAGAGGAAGAGCAAAAGCAACAAGTGGCTAGTAATAGTAATTCGAATGGTAGTAGTAAAAAATCATCAGGTAAGAAGAATAGTAATAAAGTTTGGTGCGGAAGTATGGGTCGTTCTGGGCATTATGTTGATAAGGCTAATTTTATAGATGGTTTTAATATATGTGGGGGATGTAATGTAAGAAGAATGTTAGGAAGTACATATAGTTATGAAGATTGTCCTGTTTGTGGGAATACTTGTGCAGTTTCACGATATACAGGAAAATGTCAATATTGTGGAGAGAAGGTTTATCCTGCTGTGAAGAAAATTTATGATGATGGGACTGTTATACTTGAAGATGGAAGTACATTGTAAAATAAATAAAAACTAAAATGCCATGCCAAATGGAAAATTAAGTGTAGTAAAAATAGAACACAAAAAAGGTATATAATTTCCCATAATTAAAAAAATACCACAAAAAAAAGGAAAAAACTTCATTCATGTAGAATTGTAGAATGTAGTCTGAAAACGAACAAGGAGGCATTCCATGAAAATAACATTATCACAAGGAATATTAGTAAACGAAAGAAGCAAAGAAATAGATGAATTTGCGAATATTGTCAAAACAATCGAGAGTGATGTAATCCCTCACAAAGGGGATTTTATAAGCGACAGTTTATACGGCGAGTTTAATATTTACGAGTATGAAGTTACTGATGTTGTAATAAGTTATACGGATAATTGCTGTCAAGTGGATTTGGAACCTATGATTGTGGGAAGTAAGGAATTAGTACAAAGATATAAAGACGAAATTGCTCCATGGCACGGTTGGGAGTAAATCAAAAAGGCTAGAATAGAGGTTCTAGTCTTTTTTACTTTTTGGGATGAACAAAGTGAATTTTAAGTAACGTACGAAGTCGTTGACGTTATGAACGCAGTGAATTTTAAGTAACGGACGAAGTCGTTGACGTTATGAACGCAGTGAATTTTAAGTAATGGACGAAGTCATTGACGTTATGAACGCAGTGAATTTTAAGTAATGGACGGAGTCATTGACGTTATGAACGCAGTGAATTTTAAATTTAAAAACGCGTGCATAAATATATGAAACCTATGCAAAATATGAGCAAGATATGAAGTTATGAATTTTAAAAATAGAAATCATAAAGTTAATTTTAAGATATTGAAAGGAAGGATTGTTATGACTAAGGAAGAAATGATACAGGATCTTGTAGAATATTGCGAGCAAGATGAGAACGAGCTGGCGGATTATTCTGAGGATGAGTTAGAGGAAATTTGGGAAACTAGGGAGGAAATTATTCAGGAGCTTATCGAGGATTTTAATCAATATGAGGATGAACTTCGACAATATTCTAAGAGCGAGCTTATTGAGTTGCGTGAGGAACTCGATGATATGAAGGATTTGTTATATCCAAACGGGTATGATGAGGATGATGAAGACTTTGAATATGACGGGTTTGACGATGATTATGAATAAGGAGGCATAAGTCATGTTGTTGGAGTTTTCGTGTAGCAATTTTAAGTCCATTAAGGAAAAGGTCACTTTTTCGGCTATTGCGACGGATAATATCAAAAATGAAAAATACTTAAAGAAATTTGACGATTTTAGAGTTTTGCATACTTCTGTGATTTATGGACCAAATGGTGCAGGAAAGAGCAATATTTTTAAAGGTATTGGATTTATGAGAGATCTGGTTATTAAAAGTAGAGAAAATAGACCTGGTGAAGTGTTGAAACAACCTACTCACAAGATGGCTCATGATAAAAAAAGCGAGTTTAATATGCAATTTATAATAAATAACATTAGATATGCTTATGAATTTGTGTTAAAAGATAATTTGGTGGATGAGGAATATTTATATTATTTTGAAGATAAAAATGCTATGAATGTTTTTGAAAGAGAGGAAGGGGAAGTCTGTCTCGGTGAAAAATTTGAAAAAAATAAGGTGTTGTTGGAGATAATCGAAAATGAAATTGGAGATAATAAACTATTGTTGTCGTGCATTGGTGATAAAAGTGATATTTTTGAGATAAATAATGCATTTTTGTTTTTTAAAGAATATCTTGTCATACAAAATAGTGATGTAAAGACTGAAAGAAAAAACTGTATTAAGGTTATGATGGAAAATGAGAAGATGAGGGAGTTGATTATCTCTGTTTTTCGCGAGTTTGATAGTGATCTAAAAGATATTAAAATTGAAAGTTCAGGAGAAAATTTAGACGATAAAGATATAAGAATAAAATTCGTTTACGACGAGTTTGAAACTGATTTGTATAAAGAGGAGTCGACGGGAATCAACAAATTATTTGACCTTGTGTTACCTATTGTAGAGAGCTTTATAAATGGAAAGGTGATGATTGTGGATGAAATCGAATTAAACCTTCACCGAAATATTGCTTATAAAATTATAAGTTTATTTAATACTCATCTTCCAAACAACTCTGATCAACTTATTTTTACAAGTCACGATATAAGTCTGCTTAACTTAAATTTATTCCGAAATGATCAGATTTGGTTTGCACAATTGGGAAAAGGCAGGGCAACGGAGCTGTATTCTCTTGTCGAAATTAAAAATATTAGGGCTGATGAAAACATAGCCAAGGGGTACATAATGGGAAGATATGGTGCTGTTCCTAGTTTTAAAAACGATGGTGGTGTTGGATGATGAAATTGGATAAACATCGCGATTTAGATTTATCTAAAAGAAAGTCAAATACAAGGGACAAAATACAACCCGAAGTTATAAAATTCGACTTAGCTGAAATTAAAAAGCACTTTGAAGACAGTATAAAAGATATAGAGGAGCAGTTTAAAACTATTGACTTATTGGAGAGTAAGGATAAGGAAAAAATAGATTATATCCTGCGTTCTCAGATTGTGTTTTTAGGTGGCTCACTCGACTTTTATTTTCATGAAATTACTCAATTCGGCATAATGCAGATGTATGACGAAATATGGCAAGAGACAAAACCTTATAAAAATATAAATATCAAACTTGGAACGATTTTAGATGTATTAAAAGGAGAGCAAGACGATTCATGGTTTATTGAATTTATAAACTACGAATACAGCAAAATCTCGCTGATTTCATACGATTCAATCGAAAAAGCGATGAATATGATCGGACTGCATATGTATCAAATTGCAAACAAAATCTACAACTATGAAATAGACAGAAAGGAAAGAGTAACAAAACTAAAAGAAAGAATGAACCGACTTTGTGAAAGACGAAACTCCATCGCCCACCAGTTTGATATGTTTCATGAAAATGCAGAAAAAAAGCCTATTCACATCAACACAGTTAGAGAATTTATTGAGGATGCCAAGGAGATTGTCGATGTTGTGAATGAGCTTATGTTGGAGCATGATATTGTTAAAAGATAGAGTGTGTGGGTATGATAATTAAAAGATAAATCGTGCTCAACCATTGGGCAGCAAATAGTTGAGCATGAAACTTTGAGTCCAAATAGGTTAGATCTAACGGATTAGTTGCAATATGATTCTAATAAACTACTTTCTGAAATATAAGATTATGATAGACAATAGTATTCTATTAAACTAAACTCTGATAAAAAATCCCACTAAAGATAGTATAAATATTTCAAGTGGGATTTTATTATGCAATAATTTATTTAACTATATTTTTTCATATTTCATAGTTATTATGATAAAATATCAAGATTTTAATTTATATATATTTGTATGATGAAGTTTACAAAGAAATTTACTGTAAAAATTTAAAAAAATATGATGTTATGACAATATTGGAGAATTTGAAGGCAGGAGGAGTTTACATAGTAGATAATTTTTATTAGCTTAAGAATTACAATACTATTTGTTTGATATATTACTCTTACTAGAATTACTTATTAGATTATTGTTGTGATTTACAACATAACATATTTCGTTTGTTGGAATAAGTTGATAAATTGTGCTATTAAAGTCGATAGCAGAATGGGTGAGATATAGAATTAGCGACCTTCTGTTTTTTATGTTTGTGTTAAACATATTTTTGTCGTAATTTATAAAATTTACGTTTTTGTAACTAAAAAGTAGAGAAAATAAACAAGGAATAACTTGAAAAATATCGAATATATTTATAGTGGTAGGAGCTATTAAATGATATAGATTAAAAGTGGTTATAGGCTCGATTGAAATTAAATAAAATGTGATTTTTTTAAAAATATTATTTTTTATGGAAATACAATTAAAAATATAACCGAAAATTGGTGATTTTTTGATAAAAATAGTTTGATTTGAGATGTAATTTATTGATATTCGCTTACTAAAGTGATATCATTATAAACAAAGAATTAAATGGTAATAAATGTAAAAAGTTAAAGTAACATCAGATTTAAACAATATCAGCAAGAGTTATACTTTAAGGGATATTTTAATTAAGGTAATAAGGTATTTATTTACTTTATTATATATGATGAATATTTTATTAAAAGGTTTAAGTAGGATATTTAAATTGTTAGATATCTAAAGTGGATATAAATATCTCATCATTTTTCAAAATGGGTTTCGATACATTAATTTGTATATGGAACTAATATATTTTCAACTTGTCTATAAGATATCTTAAAATTGTGGGGGAATTTGATATACAGTCAAGTATCATTTCAATAAAATTTCTATCTGTTTCCATCCAACTAGATTAGATGTTATTCTACAATTTGAGAAAATATGGACAAGTCACAGTTATGGGTGCTTTACACACACTTATGGCGGTGAATTAAAATTGTGTAAAAATATAGAAAGGAGAAGAAAAATGGGAGTTAAAAAATTTATTAAAAAATCGGTTGCGTTCGTTGCGGCTGCTGCAATGGCGTTGACCATAGTGGTTGCACCGGTTGGTGCTGGGGCTGGTACTTCTTATGCTGAAGGAACAGAAAAAGAACCAATATATGTTAATAAAACAGCTAAATTACAATCAGATGGGACATATAAGATTACGTTAGAATCATATGTAACAGGAAATGTTACTGTTGATACAACTTATACTACTACACCTTGTGATATAGTTTTAGTATTGGACCAATCTGGTAGTATGAAAGAGAATATGTCAAATACAACTCGTCTTGCTGCATTACAAACAGCAGCAAATAACTTTATAGATGGTGTTGCAGCAAGTGCTAAAAAAACAGGGGCAGATCACCGTATAGCTATAGTTGGATTTGGATCAGCAGATGATAAAAGTAACAGAAATAAATTTTATTATGCAAATACAGAATTATTTATTGGTTCTAAACAATATAATTATATTGGACAAGGCGGAAAAAATTCTACTGAAGGAAGTACAAAAGCAAGTAGTCAATATGCAAATGCTTTGCAAAGTATAAAAACACAACAAGCAAACTTAAAGGAATCTATAAAAGCTCTTGATGCTAACGGAGGTACTCATCCTGAGTTAGGTATAGAAATGGCAAACGGAATATTTGATGCAAATCCTAACACATATACAAAGAGTGATCAAACACAAGGTACTAGAAATAGAATTATTGTAGTATTTACCGATGGAGAACCTGGTGATTATAATGGATTTGATACTAACATAGCAAATAGTGCTATAAGCCAAGCAAAAACAAGTAAAGATAATGATGTAAAAGTTTATTCTGTAGGTATATTTAGTGGAGCAGATGCATCTGCTAATCCCACTTCAAATCGAACAAGTGCTGCAAATAAATTTATGCACTTTATATCTTCAAATTATCCAAATGCAGAAAGTATGGCTAATCCAGGAACTAGAGATTCTGAAGGCGCATATTATAAATCAGCATCAAATGCTTCAGATTTAAATAATATATTTGAAGAAATTGCTCACGACACAGTTGGTGGTGAGGCTAGTATAGCTTTAGGAAAAGAGGCAGTTTCAAAAGATATTATATCTGATAACTTTGATTTACCAGCAGGAATAACAAACGAAAATGTAAAAGACTATGTAAATGTGTCTACATTTAGTTATTTAGGTGGTGGAAAATGGTCAACTACAAAAGAGTCTATTAATGATAGCGCAATAATTTCTGTAGATCAAGATAAAAAAACATTTAACGTATCAAACTTTGATTTTTCTGCAAATTATGTAGGTGAAGGAACATCACAAGGAGGACAAACTAAAGCTAGAGGTAAAAAATTAGTTATAGAAATAACAGGTGTTACAGCTAAACATTCAGGCGAAGATATGGAAACCAATAATACAGAGTCAAGTACATCAGGTATATATACAGGAAATACATTAGTAAAAGCATATAATAAACCAACTGTTAGTATACCAGATAAGAGTTATGTATTAGATTATGGTAAAACTGTAGTTTCAAATACAATAAAAGATGATTGTGGAATTTCAAATGTTAAATTATATAATACAGTAAAACCATCACCACATGAAAAATCAACTACTGGTAAGTATGGTACTTTTGATTTAACAAATGTAACTAATGGTGGAACAATAACTTACACTCCTGGCAAAATCAATTGGGATGGATTTGATAGTGCTTATGTATTTGGAGCAATAAGTGAAAATGAATACTTATGGTCAGCTGTAAACTTTATACCAGCAAGTTCAGTTTATTATGAAGATGACTTTGGAACAACTGATAATACAGATTCTAAAATAGCAATTGTTTGGAGTAAAGATGGATGGGCGAGTACCGAAGGTAATAAAGACAATAGACAACAATCATCAATAAATAAAGATTATGGATGGGACGATTCATATGAAAATGATAAGACATATAGTGATGGAACAGCTCATTATTCAACAACAAATAAATCCACTGCTACATTTACATTTACAGGAACTGGTGTAGATGTATATAGTAAAACAAGTGGAGATGTAGGTTTAATACGTGCAGCACTTTATAAAGGTGATAAAGTAACTAAATCAGTTGAAGAAATGAAATATATAGATAATGTATCTAATTCAGGTACTTATTATCAAATACCTACTTTATCATTTGATAATTTACCATATGCAACATATACAGTACAAATAACAGCAGGAGCAAGAGGTGAAGGAACAGCAGGAACATATTATTTAGATGGTATACGTGTATATAATCCATTGAAAAATAACCAAACTGCTAATGATGCATATGATAAAGCTGATGAAGCTAATGCACAATATATAACAGTTAGATCAGGTTTAATAGATACTACAAATACAACTTCTATACCTGGCCAAATGGAAGGTAGTGTATTTATTGATAAAATACCAGGTAGTGAAGGAAATACTACAACTAATATAGGAACATACAAAGATTATGGACCTAAAAATGAAGTATATCTTAAAAATAATCAAGGTGTAGCATTTACTATAAAGAATTATAAATCAACAGATAAAGTATATGTAGGATTAAAATCACCAACAGGAGCAGCAACACAAGTAGATATTACTGCTGGCGCAGTTAAAGCTAGTCCATTAACAGTAAACTCTTCATCTGATTTATACTATGAAGTTACACCAACTTCGGATGGAAAAGTAGTAATAAAAAATACTAGTGATGTTTTATTATCTGTAACTAAAGTTAAAATAACTTCTAAAAATGAGGAAAACAACGGGTCAGACGGTCAAAATGCTAAAAAATCATTAATTGTTAACACATCATTAATGTCTTATGTTGATACGTTTGATACATTGCCAGTACAAGAAGATACTACAAATGATAATCAAGAAAGTACAACAGGAGATGGTCAAGATACTACAATTGACAAAGATGATGTAGAAATTGACAATCCTAGTGATAATTCTCAAGATAAAAATAACGAACAAACTAAACCAAGTAATATTTGGGACCAAATAATGAATAGTATAAAAGGTTGGTTTAGAAGATAACTATTGGGGGTGAGATAATGAAAAAACAATATAGTAAACCTGGAATAGTAATTGAAGACTTTAGAGTAGCGCAACATATAGCTAATTGTGGAGTACCACATAAAAGTCAGTGGGGAACTCCACTATATAGCTCACCAACTAGTTGTGCATGGCAAGATTCATATGGAGGTAAAGTTTTTGTAATAGATTCAGAGAAGTGCACAGACTTCCAGTATAAGGATGAAAATGGTAAATTTGGTCAATATTGCTATAATAATCCGGTAGGTGCACAAGCAGTTTTTGGTTCATAAAATAAAATTATTTTTAGTGAGAGATATGGTCATGCTTTTAGCATGGCCATATTGATATATAAGGAGAAAGATGATTAGAAATAAATACTATGTAAATATAGCAGATATATTAATAGATATAGAAACAGATTTTAATATTTTAATTGGCATAGAAGGAATAGACTTTTTCTGTAATAAAGATAAGAATATTTGTAGAAAAAATGATATTAATTTTGAAATAAAAAAAATAGAAAAACCAATACAGATTGACGGAAATTTATTTAATGATGATAGATTATATATTTATGATACAAATTATGGATTTGTACGAGAATTTTATCCTATTATTGATAAAAATCCATATGCTTGGCTTATACCAGTAAATGAATATAAATATAATTTATTTTATTTGCCTGGGAGAGAAGATGATTTTAAGTATTCAAAAAATGTATTAGAGGCTATAAATATAGAAAAGATATTAAATAAATTCAATGCATTTATCCTCCACAGCTCATTCATAAAATATCAAGACAAAGCAATGCTATTCACAGCACCATCAGGCACCGGAAAATCAACCCAAGCCGATTTATGGGAAAAATACGAAAATGCTGAGATTATAAATGGTGATAGAACTGGAATAAGAAAGATGGATGGAAAATGGACCGCGTATGGGCTTCCGATTGCGGGTTCGTCTGGAATTTATAAAAACAAAAGGGCTGAAATATCTCATATAATTGTCTTAAAACAGGGGGAAGAAAACAAACTAACACAGTTTTCTCCAAGAGAAGCATTTGTAAAATTATACAGTGAAACTATTGTCCATACTTGGGATAAGGAATTCCAAGAAAACATAATAAATATGATTACTGATGTGGTTCAAAATGTACAAATTTATCAATATGAGTGCCTACCAGATAAAAGTGCAGTATCTTTTCTAAAAGAGCAGATTATAAAGGATAGAGGTTTAGTTCTGGAAAATAATGAATAAAGTACATTTGTAAATGAAAAGCAAATTATAATAAAGGAAAAATAATATAAATCTAAAGAGGGATAATATGAAACAAAAATTAATAGAACCTAAATTTACAGAGTACCTTCATAGTAAGGCATCAATCACAAAAACACCAATAAGTGGCACATTCGAACTCTCACCATTATGCAACATGGATTGCAAAATGTGCTACATAAAAATGTCAAAGGAAAAGCAAGAAAGCATAGCAAGACTTAGAACAAAGGAAGAATGGATAGAGCTTGCACAAAAAGCAAAGGAAAAAGGATTATTATTCCTACTTTTGACAGGAGGAGAGCCGTTTTTAGTAAAAGACTTTAAAAAACTTTATATAGAACTTCACAAGATGGGATTTTGTATATCTATCAACTCCAACGGAACGATGATAGATGAAGATGTGATTGAGTGGTTAAAACACTACCCACCGATGCGAATTAATATGACGCTTTATGGGGCGAGTGATGAAACTTATGTAAGACTTTGTAACAATCCAAAGGGATTTACGCAAGTTACGAAGGCGATTTCTTTATTAAAGGAAAATAACATACAAGTTAAGTTAAACTGCAGTGTTACGCCTTATAATAAGGATGATTTGAAAGATATAATTAGATTTGCGGAGGAACACGATTTGATAGTTCAGGCGACTTCTTATATGTTCCCACCACTTAGAAAAGATGAGACAAAGATTGGAAAAAATGATAGGCTTACAGCAGAAGATGCGGCTCTTTATGGGGCATATATTAGTGCATATAGCAATGGTTTTGACAGATTTAAAGAGTATATTGAATCTGGACAGCTTGCACTTTATGATGCTGATGATGATTGTGGTATTGTGGAAGGTGACCATATGCGTTGTCGTGCAGGAATTACGAGCTTTTGGATGACTTGGGAAGGAAAGATGCTTCCTTGTGGAATGATTCCAGACGGTGGACTTGATCCTTGGGAAGTTGGTTTTGATGAAGCTTGGGAAAATGCAAAAAAAATCGTGAGCGAGATTAAACTTCCTGTTAAGTGTGCAGGTTGTGGTAAAAAGGATGAGTGTAAGGCGTGTGCAGCAATGGTTTACACAGAAACAGGGACTTATGACAAAGTTCCACAATATAGATGTGATATGACAAAATATTATCCGGATGCTTGTAAAAAAGTTTTAAAGGAATTAGAACAACAATTGTAGAATAATTAATAGTACTGTCGATTAATTGCTAATTTATTCGATAGGAAATAAGACAATAAAAATTAATTTTGGGGGCGATTAAATTGAGTAATAACAAAAAAATAAACGGGATAATTATTGGGTTGATTATTCTATTAATAGTTATGATATCAGTTAAATCAGGAAAAGTAAATGTAGCTAGTATTATAAATCCATCGCATAGTGTAGGAGATAGCACAGATTCTGGAGATGGAACTAATGGAAGTTCTAGCGGAAGTGGAAATTCTGCAGTAGATGGTACAAATAGTGAAACTAAAGGAGACAGCCAAAGTAGTGGAGATAGCCAAAATGGAGGCGATTCAAATTCCTCAGGAGGAGAAAATAGTTCGAGTTCAGATAATAATTCAAATTCAAGCTCAAACTCAGGTTCAAATTCATCAGGCTCAAGTAATAATTCTTCATACTCAAAAGATGGAAGCATAACCAACTTCAATAATACTAGCCAAAAAGTATCATCAAATTTTAAACCATCAGATGCTGATATAACTATCCAACGTATAAATGGATATTCAGGAATATATATAGAAGATGGTTCTGACAAAGAGGTAAGCAATGTAGCAGCTATACAAGTTAAAAATAATTCTAAAAAAGCTATAGAGTTTGCACAAATTCAACTTTATAATGGAGATAAAAAATTAGTATTTGATGTAACATCACTACCTGCTAATACTTCTGCAGTAGTAATGGAAAAAAACAAAGCAACTTTCAACAGCAGTAGTGGAGTGACTTATGGAGGAACAACTGCATCATATGTCAGCTCACTAGAAAAAGTATCTACTGTAAAATGCGAAAAAGTAAGCAACAACGGTATAAAAGTTACAAATAAATCTAAAAAAGATATACCTTGCGTGCGTATATTCTACAAATATAAATCAAGCGAAGGATATTATGTTGGAGGAATTACTTATACTGCTAAAATAGAAAATTTAAAAGCTGGAGAAAGCCAAACTGTTTATCCATCTCACTTTGATTCTGATGGTGGGGAAATAATGATGGTCAAAACTTACACTACTACAGATTAGTAGTGAATGCCCTATGAAATAATTACTAAAAAATAAAAGCTACCGAATACAAATTGTTGTATAAATTGTGGAGGGAATATGAGATTTAAAAAAGAGTTTATCGAAAGAGAAATAGTTGGAGAAACTGTGCTAATACCAACAGGAGAAACAGCAGCACATTTTAATGGATTGATATCTGTTAATGAATTGGGGAGATTCATATGGGATAACTACGAAAATGCAAAAGATGAAGACGACTTGTTACAAAAGATTTTAGATGAATATGAAGTCGAAAAAGAAGTCGCAAAAGCAGACTTGGATGAGTTTTTACAAACTTTAAAAGATGCTGAAATAATATAAAAAAGCGGGCACGCAAGTGCTCGCTTTTTTATAGAAAAATATATAATTAATGTATATTAATTACAAATTAGGTAAATCTACTTATATAGAACATAAGTTCATATAAATCTACATCTTTGTAAATACTGCGCCATAACTACCAAAAAGTGCTAAAATATCTATATACATATAAAACCAAATGGGGGAATCAAATGGAATTTATAAAAAAGGTTATAACAAAAATCAAAGATGGCATGCTACAGGAAATGTACGAAGAGACAAAATGGATGTACACTTATGCTAAAAAATACAAATTTCAAATTGTATTTTACATATGTCTGGGGATAATGACGACGCTTATGGGTCTGGCGTCGAGTGTCGGGTCGAAGTATTTAATCGACGCTGTTACAGGGCAGGATACGGGCAATATCGCCTTGATTGCGATTTTTATAGTATCTATGGGGCTTTTTAGTATTGGAATTAATGCTGTGACAACTATGATTTCAGCAAAGATCAATATAAAAGTAAATAATGAAATTCAAGCGGAGGTATATGACAAAATCCTCGTGGCTGACTGGATATCTATGAAGGAGTTTCACAGCGGTGATTTACTAAATCGCTTAAACGGTGATGTAAATACTGTAGCCTCTAGTATTTTGAGCTGGATACCGAGTTTGATTACGCGCTCTGTTCAATTTTTGGGAATCCTTGCGATAATACTTTATTATGATCCGACTATGGCTGTTATTGCGCTTGCAAGTGCACCTATTATGGTTATAGTATCAAAGACTTTGATGAAAAAAATGAGGGATTATAACAAGAAAATGAGACAAGTTTCAAGTGAAGTTATGTCTTTTAATGAAGAGTCTTTTCAAAATATACAATCAGTAAAGGCATTTGATTTAGTTGAATTTTTTAGCAATAAACTTAGAAATGTGCAACAAAATTATAAAAATGTCTATTTAGATTACAACAAATTCTCTGTTTATACATCATCTTTTATGTCGGTTGTTGGAATGTTTGTGGCTTATGCTTGTTTTGGATGGGGAGTTTATCGCCTTTGGACAGGGCATATAACTTTTGGTACGATGACTTTATTTGTTCAATTATCAAGTCAATTATCATCATCATTTAAATCACTTGTAAGTCTTGTTCCATCTGCAATAAGTGCGACAACATCTGCTGGTAGGATTATGGAGTTTTTCAAAATTAAAAACGAAATAAAGCTAGATGAAAAAAAGGTGAGAATGATAGAAAACAACACACAAGGCAAGGGGCTTAGTATCGAACTTGAGGATGTTAATTTTAGTTACAATAACACTAAAACTGTATTTAAAAATGCAAATGTAGTGGCAAATCCAGGCGAGATTGTGGCTCTTGTTGGTCCTTCTGGTGAAGGTAAAACTACAATGGTGAGACTTCTTTTGGGGCTTATTAATACTAAATCTGGAGATGCATTTATAAAAGATATAAACGGTATAAAATGCAAAATTTCAGCATCTACAAGGCGATTTTTCTCTTATGTTCCACAGGGAAATACGATTTTCTCTGGGACTATAGCAGACAATATGCGCATGGTTAAACCAAATGCAACAGATGAAGAAATTATAGAAGCCTTAAAAACAGCTTGTGCATATGACTTTGTAAAAAAACTTCCAAAAGGCATAAACTCCAAAGTAGGTGAGAGGGGTGGTGGATTTTCAGAAGGACAAGCACAACGTATCTCCATTGCAAGGGCGCTTTTAAGAAAATCACCGATACTTTTACTAGACGAGGCGACTTCTGCATTAGACGTATTTACAGAAAGACAAGTCCTTCGCAATATAATGAATAGCGGATATGAAAGAACTTGCATCGTTACAACCCACCGCCCGAGCGTACTAACAATGTGTGACAGAGTTTATAGAATAGATAATGGAGATGTCAGCGATATTGATGAAAGAGAAGTAAATAGGCTTATAAAGGATTTTTAGAATTATATAAATTTAGCTAGTCAGGGGGAATAACTATGGGTAATAAAAAAACTAAGAAAAAACTAAAAATAGTATTGTGTATAATTTGTACACTAATTATAATAGCAATTCCAATTTGTTATTATCTAGTATACATTTCGTACAACCATCTAACAGTAAATTCTTACGATATAAATAGCGACAAAATAAATTCTTCAGTAAAATTCGTAGTGATAGGTGATTTACACGACAACACTTTTAAAGACGATGACAGAGAATTATTAAAACAAATAAAAGAACAAAATCCAGATTTTATAATAGCAGATGGTGATATTTTAAACGACGATTCTGAAAACAGCGACATTGCAATGAGTTTTATAAAAAGACTTGTAAAGATAGCTCCTGTTTATTATGCTTTGGGAAATCATGAGCTAGAATATATGGAAAATCAACATTCTGAAAAATTATTAGACGAAATAAAAAGCACAGGGGCAACTTTATTAGAAATGGAGTACAAAGATATAAAGGTAAATGGTGTCGATATTCGTATTGGTGGAATGTATGGATATGCGTTTGATCCAAATGGAACAACAAAGCGTAATGATATGGGAGATGGAATATATGACTTTTTGACAGAATTTGAAGATACATCGAGTTATAAAATTATGATGAGTCACAGACCAGATAGTTTTGTATTTGGTGAAGCATCAAAAGCTTGGGATATTGACTTAGTTGTAAGTTCACATGACCATGGTGGACAAGTTATAGTACCATTTTTAGGCGGTCTTTATGGCGGTGATCAAGGCTACTTCCCAGAATACATCCATGGTCTTTATAAAAAGGACAATATGCAATTATTAATTACAAGTGGACTTGGATCAAATACTCAAAAGCTACCTCGTTTTAATAACGTTCCAGAAATTATGGTTGTGAATTTAAAGAAATAATTATAGTAAATAATTAAAGATAAAAAGATTAAAAAAGTGAGTTGCAAAATTTTAAAACATTTTACAACTCACTTTTTATATAACTAAATTTAAGTATTTTATATAGATAAAGTTATTTATTTTATCCTAATAATTAAGATCTATTTTACTATCATCTTTTAAATACTCATTATCTTCCATATTAATATCTTCATATATGAAATCGTGAAGTACTCCTGTTGAGTTCACATCATACAACCATACCCAACCTGCGTTTTTATATTTTCCGCCTTTTACGTGTTTATCGTCGATTATTGGATATTCTGCTTGTTTGATTTCTTTTGATGTTGCAAAACTATATGAAGTAAATGCAAGGTTTAGCATTTCTCCTACTGTCAAGTTTGTTTTGACATAAGGAAGTAGTGTATTTAGTAGTTTTGGATATTCAGACATTGAAAGGTCCTTTACTCCATCAAACATCCCCGAAATTATTTTACGTTGTCTTCCATCTCTGTATATACCATTATCAAGGTATCTCATACGAGCATAGGCGATTGCTTGGTATCCATTTAATGTGTGTTTTCCGGCTTCATTTATAAGTTGCATTTCACCTTTTTCAGCATAAGTACATGAATTATATGCACCTGGAATACCTTCATTTAAAGATTGAATTTCCCTTTCTTCAATCTCGACGTCTACACCACCAATAACAAATACTATATTCATAAGGTCTTCAAAGTCAACTTGAACAAATTTATCAAGTCCTATTTTAAAGTTCTGTTCTATAGTTTTGAATAATAAATCTTCTTTGCCCCAGAAATAAGCAGCATTAAGTTTTCCTTTTCCATGGCCTGGGATATCTACATATGTATCACGTGCAAGTGATGTAAGTTTTATATCACTGTGAATTGTGTCGATAGTAAGAATCATCATAGCATCTGATCTATATTTATCTTCGTTTTCACGACCATCTGTACCTAATAAAAGTATGTTTGTTATTCCCTCTACTTTCTGGTATTGAGAGTTGTAGTTATCGTCTACATGAGCCGAATTTATTCTAATTAACACAACCCCGAATGTAATTAGTGGAATTAGAATAAGTAAGACTAGCAAGGTTATAGTAACCTTTTTAAAAGTAAAAAAGTTTTTTAATTTACCCAAATATGTGTGCTACTGATAAATATTTTTATCGTAGCGTTTCACCTCCCCTTAAATTTTCATTATATCCATTATATACAACAAGTTAAACTGGTTCAATATGTAAAATCAAAAGAAATATGGAAAATATACAAGAAATTATAAAAAATATACTGTTTAGATAGCTCAAAAGATGTAGATAAATTATAATTAATGTAGTAATTAAAAAGATTTTGCTAACTAAATATAAAAAATAATTCTATACAATATTAATAATAAAAGGGGGAAATATGGAGAAGTTTAATTTACAGTTTTTAGACTTATTAAAGTCATCATTAAATAATGGTACTTATGAAGGGGGATATATTGATTCACAAGATTTGAAACAGATTTATCGTTTATCTGAAATTCATCACGTTTTGCCTGTGATATACAGTGCTTTACATAATGAAGAGTGTTTTAAAAATGCTGATGAAGAGTTTAAAAGAATGTTTAAGCAAGTGGCCCTTAGGTTAGTTGTATCTCAAATTCAACGCAGCAATAGGTTTTTAGAACTTTATAAAATTTTACAGAAAGAAAATATAGAAACAATTGTATTTAAAGGTATAATTTTTAGAAATATGTACAATAATCCAGATGATAGGATGTCGTCGGATGAAGATATATTAGTAAAGCAAGAAGACTATGATAGGATTAAGGACATTTTATGTAATGAGGGGCTTGAATTTATTGAAAAAGAGGGAAATGAGTGTGCGTATTTCTGTAAAAAAACAGGCCTTTGTATAGAAGTCAGTACAAGCCTTTTTCCTGTTGAATCAAAGGCTTATGGACATCTAAATAAAGTATTTGAAAATATATTTGAAAATAGTATAAATATAAATATAGACGGCATTGATATCAAAACTTTATCACATGAGCAACATCTTATATATATTGTATTTCACAATATGAAACACTTTTTACATGGAGGTTTCGGCATAAGGCAAGTTGCCGATTTCTCCAAATACATAGAAACTTATAATCAATTTATTAATTGGGAAAAGTTCTGGAGTGATTTAAAAACCTTAAATTACGATACTTTTGCACTAAATTTAATCGATATAAGTTTAAAATATCTCGGATTTGATTATACTAAAGCTATATATCCTGAAGGGGTTAGAGATTTTAACATAATTATAAATTCTAAGGACTACTATATAAATAGCGACGATTTAATTAACGACATATTAAATGCAGGAGTCTTTGGCGGAAGTACAAAAGAGAGAAAACATACAGCGCTCATGACTTTAAATGCAGTCGAAGGGCAAAATAACACAAATAGATTTAAGGCGATATTCCCAAATGTAGACTATTTAAAGGGAAGTTATACATATTTACAAAAACATCCGATTCTGCTTCCTATTGCTTGGACACAAAGAATTTTATCTTATTTAAAGAAAAATAAAAACAACACTACATCTTATATAAATACTATGGAATTGGGAAAACAGAGAATAGAGCTATTAAAAGAATATAAAATCATAAAATAAAGTCGAAAATAGTAAATTTAAGAAAAATGTAATATTGTTGTAAGTTGAAAATATACTGGAAATATGGTATTTTTAATCTAGATTTTGACTAAAAATAATAAATAAAAGAGGGAAGAGGTAAAACGCAGAATGGATAAATATATCAGTAATAAGATAAAAAATGTGTCGTTATTCATGACGTTTTTTGTAGTTTTACTACATTCAAACAATCTTGAATCGGCAAAAGACGTAATAAGCGCAAATTCAATAATACAAAACTTTATAGGTCAAGGGATTGTCAGAATTGCCGTTCCTGTATTCTTCTTAATATCAGGATACTTATTCTTCTACAATTTCACACCTACTATGGAAAAATGGAAATACAAATTTAAAAGCAGATTCCATAGTTTATTTATACCATATGTAATTTGGTGTACAGGTTGGTTAGTTATACTATACTTAGTAGAATTAGTACCTGCGGGTAGGGCTTTATTCTCAGACAGAATAATAACAGACTATACTTTAAAGGAATTATTCGTAAATACATACGTATATCCACTACCATACCAATTTTGGTATATAAGATCATTGATGTTAGATGTATTATTAACACCAGTGTTCTACTATATAATTAAATCATTAGGCAAAAAATCACTACCTATATTTATTGTAATTTGGTTCTTATATCCAATATCAGAGATGTTTGGAGGAGTATGGATATTACAAATATTTAATTATCCATTCATGTTATTTGGAATAGGGGCAGCTCTTGCAATAAACAAAGTAGACTTACGCTTTAAATCAGTAACAGAAAATCAAGTTGTAGTAATAGGAATTATATATATATTAGCGTGTGCAGTTAGGGCAGCCCTTATGTACACAGATTTACCATTATTAGATTTAGCAGAGAATGTAGTAATCTTATTTGGTGTTCCGTTTATGTGGTTATTATACGATAGAATGGACAACATAAAAAATAAGAAATTCAAAATGGCTAAATACGGAATATTTATATACTTCTTCCACATACCATTCCAATCTATCCTTAAAAAGATATGGTTTAAAGTTATGCCTATGAGTAATATGAGCAGCTTAATAATATTCTTCGTAGCCCCAATTATAACAATAACTGTATGTGTACTTGTGGCTATGTTCTTAAGAAGATTTATGTATAGATTCTATGAAATTCTTACAGGAGGAAGATAGATTCTATTGATATGAATATATATAGTACTTCATTTCAACTATTTTGATGTGGAGTACTATTTTTTTATATAAAGTCTATAAATACTGTAGTTTTGTATATTAGTAACTTGATATTAGTTGTATTTATGAATTTATTGTAGATATTTGACATTTTAAGGTGGCTATAAAGATAATTATATCGAATTTTTAATAGAGGTTATTTTATTTTAGTGTCAAATTTGATTAATATAATATTCAAGAGTGCAAGTTATAATCTGTAGATTGATTAGGAGGGGTTGCTGTGAAAAAATTTTTTAACGTTTTTACTATTTTAATAATAGTATTTATATTTAGATCGCCATTAAAAGATATATCTAATAATTTAATAAGTTATGTGCAAGGAAATGTAAACAATATAATAAATAAAATAGATAATGAAGATGAATACATAAATAATTCTGCTATTGGTGATGAAAATAATGTAGAGGAAAGTGTATCAGATTATAATGGTTCAGTTTCATTTGATAATTACTCAACAATAAAGCTAGGAGAAAGTGTTAAAAATGTAATATCTAAAATGGGGGAGCCAAATAAAAAAGAAGGTAGCGAGTATGGTTTTAAATGGTATGTATACAATCAAGATATAGATAAGTTCTGTATGATAGGAATTTCTAAAAATAAAGTCGTAGCATTATTTAGTAATACGATGAATTCATGTGAATCTAATGGTATAAAACTAGGTGACGTGGAAAGTAAAGTGAAAAGTGAGCATAAATTACTTGATTATAGACGAATAAAAAACACTAGATATATCTTAAATGAAAAATATTATAATTTGATTAAGACAAAATCAAGTTATATAACAGTTTTTTACGATTCATTTGAAGATAATAAAGTAGTAGGAATACAAATTATAGGCAAAAAGACAGAAGAAAATATGGCTGAAATTTATACATCTGATGAGTCTGTTACTACTAGTTTTGAAAATATAAACAGATATTTGATAAATGAGGAAAGAAGCAGACGAGGACTAAATATGCTTTCATATGATGAAAACGCTACTTTGTGTGCTCGTGCTCACAGCAAAGACATGAGAGACCAAGACTATTTTTCACATACTAACTTAAAAAATCAAAGTCCATTTGATAGGATGATTCAATATGGAATCAACTATCAAGGTGCCGCAGAAAATATCGCAGCTGGACAAACTAGCGCAATCTTCGCTCACTATGCACTTATGAATTCAGAAGGGCACAGAGTGAATATATTGGGAAACTATAGATACATAGGTGTCGGCGTTGTATTCGGTGGAAGCTCAAGCATGTACTTAACACAAAACTTTTATAGATAAGTATATATATCTATATAAAATAATTTAAGCAAAATAAAAAATCTATTTATACTTAGGCTAAAAAATATTAAATATAAGTATATAATTTAGAATAAATATAATTAAAATTCAAATATATGCTTGACATAAATAAACAAATGTGTTAATATAGGATTCGATTAAGTAGACCAGATAATCGCGGGCAGCGCAAGCTGCGTGAGGAAAGTCGGAGCTCCATAGAGCAGGGTGCTAGGTAACGCCTAGTGGGAGTGATCCTAAGGAAAGTGCAACAGAAAATAACCGCCACTTTATGTGGTAAGGATGAAAAGGCGAGGTAAGAGCTCACCGTCGACTAGGTGACTAGTCGAGCCGTGTAAACCCCACCTGGAGCAAGGCCAAGATAGGGCATAAGGGATGTTGCTCGCATCCTCCGGTAGGTAGGCCGCTCGAGCTTATTGGTGACAATAAGCCTAGAAAGATGATTATCAAATACAGAACTCCGCTTATAGATTTGCTTAATTAACCATGAATGTAAAACTGCAATTTTAATAATTGCAGTTTTTTTGTGCAAAAAATAGTATTTTGTAACATAAAACTACATCATAACCGACGTTTAGATATTTAGTAATCTAATTTATTGCGGTTTCATACCAAATGTGATACTTTTATGCAAAAGGGGTAATTATAAATCTGACTGTATAAAGTCCATTGGGGGGAAGACAAATGAATATTTTAGTTACTGGCGGTGCTGGTTACATAGGAAGCCATACTGTCATAGAATTAATCAATGCTGGGTATGAAGTAGTTATTGTCGATAATTTATGCAATAGTAGTTCTATTGTATTGGATAGAATTGAGGAGATTACGGGAAAATGCGTAAAATTTTATGAAATCGACACGAGAGATAGCGAAAAACTTAAAGTGGTATTTGAGGAGAATAAAATCGACGCAGTAATACATTTTGCAGCGCTTAAGGCAGTTGGTGAATCTGTCGAAAAGCCACTAGATTATTACGATAACAATCTTACAAATACTTTAACAGTATTAAAATTAATGAGGGAGTTTGGGGTAGATAAATTTGTATTTAGCTCATCTGCAACTGTTTATGGCAATCCAAAAACTTGTCCAATAAAGGAAGATTTTCCACTTTCAACAACAAATCCTTATGGAACAACAAAATTAATGATAGAAGAGATTCTTAGAGATATCTGCAATGCTAATAAAGATTTTAATGTTGCAATACTTAGATATTTCAATCCAATTGGCGCACATGAAAGCGGTCTTATAGGAGAGGAACCAAATGGAATTCCAAATAATTTAATGCCTTATATAACCAAGGTAGCAGTTGGTCAGTTAAATCAACTTAGTGTGTTTGGAAATGATTATGATACACACGACGGAACTGGTGTAAGAGATTATATTCATGTTGTCGATTTAGCAAATGGCCATGTCAAGGCACTTGAAAAATTAAACCAAAAGACAGGATTAGTTACATACAATCTTGGAACAGGAACAGGATACAGCGTTTTAGATTTAGTAAAGGCGTTTGAAAAAGCAAGTAATGTACAAATTCCATATAAAATAGTAGATAGAAGACCTGGAGATATAGCTATGTGTTATGCTGATCCGACAAAGGCTAAAGAAGAATTAGGTTGGGTTGCAAAATACGATGTAAACAAGATGTGCAGAGATTCTTGGAACTGGCAAAGTAAAAATCCAAACGGATATAAAGATAAAAAACTTCAAACTGCTAAATAAAAATTCTAATATACACAATAATTTTATAAACAATAAACATAATGAAGTTACATCTAATAGATATAATAATTTTATAATCGATAAATTAAGAAAATTTAAGAAAGCTTTATAATATAATTAATAAAAAATTGACTAAAAGTATGATATATAATATATATGGCTTTTAGTCAATTTGCGTTTATAATAAAAATTTTTAGCTACAATAGGAGGAAACGTGGAGTATTTAAGAATTTTAATTTTATCAATGATACCAGTAACAGAGCTTAGAGGAGCTATACCGATTGGGATGGCGCTAGATTTAAATCCAATTGGAGTTTATATAGCGAGTGTTGCTGGATCGACATTAGTTTCAGTGCCTTTAGTCTTGACTTATAGGCATATTGTACAATTTATGAGGGATAAAAAAATTTTCGTAAAATTGTTAAATAAAATAGATCAAAAAATAGAAAATAGTATGAAAAAAATGAAGGCAGCATCTTTGCTTGGAATAATATTATTTGTCGGGATACCACTTCCAACAACGGGGACTTGGACGGCTGCGGCGATTGCATCAATTCTTAGAATGAGGATAGTAGAGGCATTTGCAGGTGTTTTCATAGGAAACTGCTTATCGGGAATTATAGTTTCATTAATCTCTTATCACATAATCTAACAAAAAATGGTAACAAAATCTTAACCTATTTTCGCAGAGAAAAATAAGGTAAAATATGGTAAAAGGTGCTAATATATTTGTAGAGAGGGGGTAAGAGTATGAAGAAAGCATTCAAGAAAATTTTCATTGTACTTTTTACAGTAGTAGTTATATTAGTTGGTACAGCACCAATAAGTAGTGCAGAATCAAAATATCTTATAGTTGTAAATTCAAAGAAAAATACGTTGAATTATTACGTTAATTATACTCTAGTAAGATCATTTAGATGTTCTACAGGAAAACTTAGCACTCCGACACCACAATGTAAAACAACAATAGTAAATAAAATAAAAAACAGACCATATTATCAAACTCATATTCCAGGTGGAGCACCAAATAATCCTTTGGGAAAAAGATGGATGGGGCTAAATATCAACGGAACTTATGGAACTACTTACGCTATTCATGGGAATAATAATGAATCATCAATAGGTAAAAATATAACTGGAGGATGCGTAAGAATGCACAATAGCGAGGTTGAGTGGTTATTTGACCAAGTCCCAGTTGGAACAACAGTATTAATCAAAAATACTAGTGAATCAGATAATTATATAATGAAATACTATAATATGGGAACATTAAAAGCTACTTGGTACACAGAAAACAAGAAAACATATTATAAAAATCCAGATGGTACATTAGCTAAAGGATGGCAAACAATCGATGGAAATAAATATTATTTCGGAGCAACTACAGGAAAATTATATAAAGGTTGGGCAAACATCAATGGAAGTAAATACTACTTCGGCACAAACGGAGTAAAAGTAACTGGATGGCAAACAATTGACGGCAAGAAGTACTATTTCGGAACAACTACCGGAAAATTATATACAGGATGGAGCCAAATCGGTTCAAACACTTACTACTTCAGCAAAACATCAGGTAAATTATATACAGGATGGAGTAAGATAGGTGGCAAGACTTATTACTTAGGTTCAAATGGTGCTAAACAAACTGGCTGGGTTATAGTAGACGGAGAAAAATACTATCTAGGTACAGATGGAGTTAGACGTACAGGATGGCAAACAATCGGTCAACATAAATACTACTTCGGCAAGAAAACTGGTAAGTTATGCACTGGCTGGGCTCAAATTGGAAACAAAAAATACTATCTAGGTGACGATGGTGTTATGGTTACTGGAAAACAAACAATTGACGGTGTTGTATATGAATTTGATGCAAATGGAGTATTAATCCAAGGTTCAGAAAGTAATTCTACTAATAAACCAAGTCAAAACACTACTAAACCAGAAAATAACCAACCAAGCCAAGATAATAATCAAAATAAAGAAGACAATACGCCAAATCAAGATAATACAAATGGCGATGTGAAAAATGAAGATAACTCTTCAAAAGAAGATAATTCTTCACAACAAGAAAACGTAGAACAAATGCAAAGCGAAATCGCAAACTAAAAAAGAACAAATGAAAAGTAAAATTACAAACCAATCAAAGGATTGTAGTTTATGCTTTAAAATACGAATATAATTATTTTTGTTATAAATACTGCTTAACGTAAAACAAACCTACATTAGGCAGTATTTTTTTTATTGTAAGTAAATTGTAAGGTTTTATCCGCCCTACTTAATTGAAATTTAAAATTTATTGTTCTATAATAAATTAAGTAACACGAACTATTTCAATGTATTGAGTATAAAAATAAGACAATTTCAATTTAGGGGGGAATGTTGTGAAGAAATTAAACGAAATATTTAAGTTAGACAAAAGGACAATACATCAAATTTTATTATGGTTAATCGGAGGATTAGTACTAGTATTTGCAACTGAATTTCTACTAAGAGGCAGTTTTGAAGATGTAATAACATTGATAAAAGAAAAGCCAGGAGTAGTTTTGGCTAACTATCTTCTAATACTTATGTTGACATCTATATTCTTCTTAGTAAAAAGAAAATATATGGTATATTTTATTTCCTTTATGGTAATATTAGGAGTAGCAATTACGACTTTCTTCTTAATGAAAGTTAGAGGTATCCCGCTTACTTTCTCTGATTTATACTCTATTGGAGAAGCTATGGAAATAGCCGATAAATACATAAACAAAACTATGATAATAATAGCAGTGATATGTTTAGCATTCTTAATAGCAGTTGCAGTATTTTTATATAAATTAGACTGTGATACAAAAAGATTTAAATTAATCAACTTTGTACTTATATTTATAGTATCAATAGGATTTTTCTCAACAGTAAGATCTCAACAATCAAAAAATATAATGCAATTTAAAAGATGGGACATACCTGCATCATATAAATGCAACGGTCTGACTTATTCAACTGTAGAGTCATGCGTTAAATACATCAGAAAAAAACCAAACGACTACTCACAAGCTAAGATACAAGAAATTAAAGACAAGGTGGACAAGGCTGAAGCAAGCGACAACAGAACACTAAACAACAAAAAGCCAAACATACTATTTGTTCAGCTTGAGGCGTTTATGGATCCTACTGAAGTAAAGGGAATCAAATACAGCGAAGACCCAATACCAAACTTCAGAAAGTTAACACAGACATTTACTCATGGGATGGCAAGTGCTCCGACAACAGGAGGAGGAACAGTAAGAACAGAGTTTGAAGTTATGACAGGAAACAACATCGACTACCTTACACCTGGAGAAATCCCATACAACACAATACTTAAGAGTAAATACTATAACTCTGTAGCAACAACACTAAAATCAGAAGGATATAAAGCTCATGCAGTCCACAACTTCCAAGGTAACTTCTACGGAAGAAACAACGCTTATGCAAAACTTGGATTTGACGATTTTACATCAAAAGAATACATGAGCAACTACGAATTAAACGAAAGAGAATGGGTAAAAGACGTAATCTTAACTAAATATATCGAAAAGGCATTAGATTCTACAAAAGACTCAGACTTAGTATATACAGTCAGCGTTCAAGGTCACAGTAGTTATCCTACAGACGCTGAAAACTACGACTTCCCAATAAAAGTATCAGGTACATTAGACCAAAAAGTTCTAAACCAAATGTACTACTATGTCAACCAAATAAAAGGAACTGACGACTTTATTGGAGAACTAGTAGATATGGTAAATAAAAGAGATGAAGACACAATAATCTTATTCTATTCTGACCATATGCCAAAACTTAAAATATTTGAAGATGACGATTTTTATTTAGATAAATACAAAGCCCCATTTGCATTTTATGCTAACTTCGACATAGAAAAATACGATATAGACGAAATAGAATCTTATGAATTAAGTTCATTAATGTTTAAAGAAGCAGGATTAAAATACGGTCCAATGGAGAGATTCAACACATGTATGAAAGATGATCCAGAATTCTCAAAAATGCAAGACCTTATAGAATACGATGTTTTATTCGGAAAATCATACTACATAAATGATGACGAAAAAGCAAAGAAAAACACTCTTAAAATGGGAGTAGAAGACATCGTAATCAACAATATCGAAACTAAAGGAAATAAAATGATTATACATGGAGCAAACTTCACTACAAACAGTAGAGTTTACCTAAACGACAAACAAGTCGATAAAAAATTCATAGACGAAAATACTTTAGAAGTCGATAAAATAGACAACTTAGATACAATATCAATAAAACAAATTGGACGTAATAGTGTAGTACTTAGTTCAACACAAGATTTTAAATACAGCGATTTACAAGCTAGCAAATAATTTTATAAAATAAATTAGCAAGTAAGTCACAAATTATCAAATAAACTGATTATAAGCTATGAAACAGGTTTAGTAAAATTTATAAAATAAGCTGATTATAACTTATAAACATAAGTGGGGGATATAAAAATACTTAGAGATTTTTATATCCCCTTTATTTGTTTAAATTAACTTAATATTAATTTGCTAAATTATAAATTTAAAACAAACATTATTAGGAGGTGGGGCTGATGTCTAGGACTGCGAAGAATGCAGTTATAATTATGGTGGCGACTTTGTTATCTAGAGTACTTGGATTTTTAAGAGAGACAATACTTGCGAATTTCTACGGAACAAGTATGGTTGCGGACGTATTTGTACTTACTCTAAATATCCCAGGGCTTATTATATCTATTGTCGGTTCTGTAATTTACATGATGTACATACCGATGTACTACGACACAAAAGAGCGTCTCGGCGAAGAGGAATCGCTTAAATTTACAAATAATATACTAAATATTTTATCAGTATTTTCAATAATAGTTTCGATCTTAGGAATAATTTTTGCATCCGAAATAATCAAAATCTTTGCGATTGGATTTACTGGAGAAAAATTCGCACTAGCAGTAAAATTCTTGCGTATTATGATGTTTGGTGTATTATTCTTATCTTTAAACAAGATTCAGTCATCCTTCTTACAAGTGAAGGACAGCTATTTGCCAGCGTCAATTGTAGGCGTTGTCTACAACTTAATCATAATAGGCGCGATATTTATAAGTGTAAAATACGGAAGTTATTACTTGGCGATTGGAGCATTAGTAGGTCTTTTTGTCCAAGTTATCATACTACTTCCTTGCATGTATAAAAGAGGATATAAATACAGCTTTTATATGAATATAAAAGACGAATCCATCATCAAAATGATTAAATTAAGTATACCTATGATGATGGGGGTTGCGATGAGTCAGCTTAATGTATATGTCGATAAGGCGCTTGCGAGTACTTTAGGTGATGGTAAATTATCAGCTCTTAACTACGCATCAAGACTTAACGACTTTGTCGTTGCTATTTTCGTAACATCTTTAATTACTGTTATTTATCCGAAATTATCTCAGTTTGTAAACGAAAAAGACATAACAAACTTCAAAAAGATAATGGTTAAATCGAGTAACTGCATAATTTTAGTAGTTGTACCGATAGTATTCGGAGCGATATTATTAGCAGAGCCAATCGTAAGAGTTTTATTAGAAAGAGGAAGTTTCAGCCACGAATCAACTCTTATGACTTCAAACGCACTTAGATTTTATGCAATAGGTATAATCGGATATGCAGTAAAAGAAATACTGAGCAGAGGGTTTTACTCATTGGGAGACACAAAAACGCCAATGATAAATTCATCAATCGCTGTAATTATAAATATAATACTAGACTTATTATTTATAAAACCATTTAGTTATATGGGGCTTGCTATGGCGACAAGTATCTCATACATGGTTACAGTAGTTCTGATGTTTTTCAGCCTTAGAAAAAAGGTCGGCTCATTTAACGGTAGAGCAGTAGCACAAGTTCTTATAAAATCTATAATTGCATCAATTGCTATGTCGATAGTAGTATTATTTACTTACGACGCTTTAGTTACAATGTTAGGATTATCGTTTATAGGAGAATGTGCGTCTTTAGGTGGAGCGATTTTATTAGGAGTTGTAGTATATGCAATTTGTATAAAATTATTTAAAGTAGAAGAAATTAAAGTTTTAGAAGGAAGTATAAAAAACTTCTTCTCTAGATAAACTATATTAGTTTTAATAAATTACTTTGATAGTGACGATTTTGATTTGGAAAAGTAAGAATCATACCCCTAAACAGCCAAAAACTTAGTTTTAAATTTGTGTATGTAAATTTATTAAAAAATAAAATGAATTTAACTTAAAATAAATTTAAAATCGAATAAATTTGGTTTCTACTTTAAATTAAAAAGAAAAAGTAGAATAAAACATGTAAAAAAATTTACCAAAAAAGCCAAAAACTAACTATAAATTACCTGGCTTTGTAGAAAAAAGTTTTGAAGTATGTTAGAATAAATAGGAAATAAAATTTATAATATTAGGGGGTGAGTGTCACAAATCATGTTTACTGAAAAGAAAACAAAAACGACACTATCAAAAGCATTAGCTCTAGGAATGGTTGCAACATCTGTTTCTTTAGCTGGGCAAACAACAACAGCAGACGCAGCAAAAAACGAAAATACAGATACAACTTCATTATATAAAACTCAAACAATATCATCAAAAACAGGAACAGTTACAGCAAGTTCTTTAAATATTAGAAAAGGGCCATCTACTTCTTACTCAATCGTAGGAGCTTTAAAAAATGGCCAATCAGTTACTATAACTGATACTGATAGCGCTACTGGCTGGTACAAAATAAAAACTTCAGCAGGAGTAGTTGGATATGCAAGCAACAAATACATAAAAGTTGATGGGCAAGTATCTGAAAATACTGGAAGCAATAACACAACTACAGCAACTGCTAAAAAAACTGCTACAGTTACTGCATCATCACTAAATGTTAGATCTGGACCAAGCACAGCATACTCTATAGTAACAACTTTATCAAAAGGACACAATGTTACTATACATGAAACTGCTAGCACAGGTTGGCACAAAGTTACAACTGCTACAGGAAAAACAGGATATGTTTCACCAACTTATGTAAAAGTAACAGGAAGTACTAATAGTGGAACAACTAATAACAATACTAACACAAACACAAATACACAAAGTGGTGTTTATGTAGTACAAAGTTACTCAACTATAACTAAAGTTGGTAAAGTTAATGCGACATCATTAAACGTTAGAAGTGGACCATCTACATCTTACAGCGCGAAATCTAGTGTTAAAAAAGGAAATGTAGTAGGAATACTAAAACAATACAGCAATGGTTGGTATGAAGTTAAATTAGCTAATGGAACAACAGGATGCGTTAGTGGAAGTTACTTAACAATAACAGCAGGAAGTTCATCTAGTATAACTTCAGGAAGTACTTCTGGAACTACATCAGGAAATACAAATACAAATACAGGAACAAGCACAAATGCAAAAGTTCAAGCTGTTGTAAATATGGTAAAAAGACAAGTTGGTAAACCATATGTTTATGGAGCTAGTGGACCAAACTCATTTGACTGTTCAGGACTTATGTACTACTGCTACAAAAATGCAGCTGGAATAACTATTAATAGAAGTTCTGCTGCTCAAGCATCAAACGGTAGATATGTAAGCAAAAGCAACTTACAACCAGGAGATTTAGTATTCTTCAACAGTGGAACAAACAGAATACGCCACGTTGGAATGTACGTTGGAAACGGACAATTTATCCATGCTCCAAGTCCTGGAAAAAGTGTTAAATACGAAAACTTATATTCTTCATATTACGTAAAAGGATACGTAACTGCTAGAAGAATTATCGGATAATAAATATTTTTTACATTAAATAATTATATTGTGAAGAAGACCACAAAACTTCTATTCGAAATAAAAAGAATAGTCGTTTTACGTGGTCTTTTTTGCGTTTTATAGAATATACTATGTTTCTGATTCATAAAATTTACTATTATAGAGGTAATTGGAGGAAATTGGTATGGTAAATATTACAAGCGGATTAATAGATAAAAAGGTAAAAAATATGAGGTTTTTCTTAAATTATCCGAAAATCGAGGTGGATGATGAAGGCGAAGAGATTCAACAATTTGCACAAGAGGTAAATAAATCAATATTAAACGAGGTAAGCATTTTTGAAGAAGTGGTTATCTACACTTATTGTGATGAAATAATAATTGGAAATATAAATGTTATTTCGGAATACAACGTTGCATTTAATAGAGGAAATATTGTCAGCATTCCTATGGAGTTTTCTCAAATTATTGGACTCACTGACATAAGCAATATCTACAGCTATAATTACGATTTTGATTTAATGAAAAAGATTACCTTAGAAGATATTTTTAAAGAAGATGTTGATTATGAAAAAATAATCCAAAGTTATATAATGGAAGAGATTTACGAGATTTTGGATAATTATACAAGCCACATAACTTATGATTTATATGAGTTGATGATGGAATCTATCTATATATGTGAAGATCCAGTTTTCTATTTTAATGGTAGAGATTTAGTAATCTGCATATCTAGTTTTGAATTAACAAGTCAAGTCTGCAATCTAATTGAATTTACAATATCATTTAAAAAAATAAAGAATATTCTAAGCGATTATGCTTTGAAAAATATATTTTTATATTAAATTTTGAGGAAGTGAAAAAAATGTTTGTCCGATATAATAGAGAATTGGCGGTGAAATACGCTACTGATTGGGCACAAGACAGAAACCCAAACTACAAAGATTATGAAAAATGGGGAGGGGACTGTACTAATTTTGTGTCACAATGTCTACACGAAGGAGGTATACCTTTTGATCATCATGGAAATGATATATTAAAACAGTGGTATTGGTATAGCGATATGAACAGAACTCCTACATGGACAGCCGCCGAGCCTTTTTACAAATACATCACAAAAAACAACACAAAAGACACCCAAAACTTTGGGATATATGCTGTGGAAGTATCATATAACGAATTGCAAATAGGAGATATTGTACAACTTATATACGAAAATGACTTAGCATATCACAACATGATAATCACAGATGTTATTTTGGATGGAGGGTATTTAATCGACTACTTAGTATGCCAACACACATATGATTTATACAACTTTCCTCTTAGCCAAAAACAAGGTGAAAAGCGATATATAAAAATTTTAGGATATTATGAGTAAAAGAGGATTAAATTGTTAATAATATTTGAAAAAAGCCTTTCTTAATGATAAAATTACCTTATAATATATAATGTAAAATATGCTCAGAATTGACTTAATTTAGAGCATATAAATTTAACCTAAAATGGAAAGGTGAATTCAGTGACTAAGAAAAGAACAAATAATCCAAGAACTACCTCAAATCAAGGTAATAAAACAAATACTCAAAATAGAAGACCGCAGACAAAGACGGCACAAAGGCCTACACAACCGCGAAAAAACAAAAAACAAAAAGGTTTACATAGAAAAAAATCATCAACTAAAAGGAAAAAACAACTAATAGTTTTAGTAGGGTTAATCATAGTGATTTCTGTTGTAGGATTTATAGGAAAGAAAACATACAATTTCGTAAGTACTATTTGGCCAAATGTAATATCACTAAAAAATTCTCTGACAGGTGGAGCTATCGACACTTCAAACGTAAACACCGACGAACAATACGACGTAGGTGACGAAAAAGAAGCAACTCTACAAGTTAGACACAACGTATTTATAGATGCTGGTTGTGGCGGAAACGAAACAGGATATATAACAAATGACAAAATAAAAGAAAAAGAACTAAACTTAGAAATTGCAAAAAAAGTAGCAAAAGAGTTAAACAAACAACAAGATATCAACGTAATACTATCTAGACAAGATGATGTCTACATGAGCCCAGACGAAAGAAAATCTCTAGCAGAAAGCCAAAATGCTGAGGTATTTGTATCTATCCATATGGCTGCTGAAACTACAGGAAAAGCCACAGGAATAGAAACTATATACCACAAAGATTCCAAAAATGGCTCGGCTGACTTTGCAAGTCTTATGCAAACTTCTATAGTAGCGTTTGTAAAAGCCGAAAACAGAGGAACAAATACATACAATATGAGTGTATTGAGAGATAACAGTATGCCTTCTATATATATTCAATGTGGATTTTTAAGTAACTCTGGTGAGGAGAAAAATTTAAAAGATGAAAATTACCAAAATGAATTAGCGAAAGGTATAGCACAAGGGATATTAACTTATATAGATGCCAAAAAATAAAAAAGGAAGTGCAGATATGGCTGATTTAGAAATAAAAAAAATTTTAATTGAAGAATCTTTGAGAAAAAATCAAATGTCGCAGATTTTTGATGTGGTGAAAAACGAAAAAATGGTGTTTTTCAGATCACTACAACAATACAAAAACAACAAATTTTTATTAGGCATAATACTAGACGAATCTGCCTACACTACAATCACGATATTTTTCGGGAAAGTAGCAGACGAGTCCAAAAAAGACATAATAATTAAATTAATAAATGAATTAAACGGTATACATAATGTAGAAAAATTTGTACTAAACAGAAATGACGAGCTTTTAGTCCAAATTCCTTATGTCTCACTATCACAAGACTTCAACGGAGACGTAGCGATAGACTTATTGAGAACACTTTATCACATGCTTGTTCACAATGCATACGACAAGTTTGAAGAAATCCTAGGGGAGAGTATGTATAACCAGATATAATTAACTAGCTTAAATACAAAGGCAAATAAAATTGGCAATACTCTAAAGCCAAATTTAGATAAAAATAAATCTAAATTTGGCTTTTTTACATGCAGAAATCAAAATATAACTATATAATTATTTACAGGACTAACTTTTTGTTTAAGTAGTAGTGATTTCGTTTAAATTTATTTGATGGGGGGCGACTATGGAAGAAAGTTTTGAAGTTTCAAAGAGGTATGAGAATAATTTAGATATTAAAAAGAGAAAAAATCAGGGGATTTATTATACTCCATACGTTGTTGTGGAGTATATATTAGAGCAGACAATACAAAAACACGATGTAGTAGATGAGCCGTATCCAAAGGTGCTCGATATGTGTTGTGGCTGTGGAAATTTCTTAATAAGTGCATATGAAATACTTCACAAAAAGTTTTTGGAAAATATAGATAATTTAAGGGTGAAATATGGAAGAGGTTTTATTTCATCAGAAGATATAAGTCTGCATATTATAAAAAACTGCATTTTTGCAGTAGATACAGACGAAGATGCATTATTTATATTTAAAAGACAAATTATGAATATTTTAAAAGATGAGCTTAGAGAAATTTATAAAGATAAATTTCTAATTAGTGAGGACGAGCTAGACGAGATTTTGTTTGATAAATACGAGAAAAATCTCAATATACTTTGTGCTGACAGCTTAAAAACAGACTTATGCGAAGTCTTTTCTATAAAAAAGTTTAACTATATTGTCGGCAACCCGCCATACATAGGTCAAAAACTTTTAGACAACGAATATAAAAAATTTTTATACAAGGAATTTGGTGATGTATATAAAAACAAAGGTGATCTTTATTTTTGCTTTTATAAAAGAATACTGGATTTATTAAAAGAAGGTGGAAAATCAGGGATTATTACACCGAGGTATTTTATGCAGAGTCCATCTGGAAAGTATCTTAGAAAACACATGTTAGACAATGCTAAGATAGACAATATAGTTGACTTTCTAGGTGCAAATTTATTCTCAAACCTAGGCATTGCAAGTTGTATCGTAGTTTTTGAGCATAAAAACAAAAAAGATAAATACATACAATACTATAAAATAATAGATGAAAATATCAATATAAAGAAAATAGACAACTTAGGATTATATTTAAAACAAGATAATTTTAAAAAAATCATGGTAAATATCGAGTCACTTGGGGAAGATTGGTTAATGCTAGACCAGGTTGAATTCGAATTTTATAACAAAATCCAAAATAAGTGTCAATATTTTTTAGATGAAATAGGTGAGAGTTTTCAGGGGATAATCACAGGTTGCGACAAGGCATTCGTCGTAAATAAAGACGATAAAAATATAAGTAAAATAGACAAAAATCTACTAAAAAACTGGATTAAAAATACAAATGTCGAAAAGTACATAATTGATAATTCAAATTATAAATTGATATATTCAAACGACATAAAAACAGAACAGGACCATCCATTTGTTATAGATAATTACTTTATGCCATATAAACAAAAGCTCCAAAACAGGAGAGAATGTATACGAAATAGCCGAAAATGGTACGAACTTCAGTGGGGAAGAGAAAAATCCCTATTTGAGCAGACAAAAATAATGTATCCATATAAGTCTAGAAACAACAGATTTGCGATAGACTTTGATAATAGCTATGGAAGTGCAGATGTGTATTCATTTTTTATAAAAGAAAAATACAAAGATGAATTTTCATATGAATACTTAGTCGGGCTATTAAATTCAAAAGTATACGATAAATATTTTAAGATAATAGGTAAAGAAATGGGCAAAAAAATATTCGATTATTATCCGAATAGAGTTATGAAATTAAAGATTTTTAAAGATGAAAATTACAAAAAAATAGAGTCATTATCAAAAGAAATAATATTCCTCTCAAGAAAAAAACTATCTATAATAAAGGAATTAGAAAGTACTTCAAAAAAATTAGCAATTTCAAGCGATTTAACTAAAATAACAACTTGTGAAAACGTTATGGAAATACAAGACAAAAATATTTCGCTCTTAAAAGAAAAACATTACCTTGAAAATAAAATCGATTTCATAGAAAATATAATAGAGGAAATAATTAAAAAATCTTTAAATTTAAATCATGACACTAATTTGGATTAAAACTTAAAAATTAGGTGATGTAAATGAAAGGTTTAGTATTAGAAGGGGGAGGCACTAAAGGTGCTTACCAATTAGGGGCTTATAAAGCTTTAAAAGAATTAGGTGTCGAGTTCGACGGTGTAGTTGGAACTTCAATTGGGGCATTAAATGCAGCATTTATAGTCCAGGAGGACTATGAAATAATGAAAGACATCTGGTTAAATAGGGATTATAAAAGTTTTATGGACATAGAAGAAGACTTCTATGAAAAATATAAAAATGTGGAGTTTAAGGCAAAAGATATAAATGTAGTCATAGATCTTATGAATAAAGCCAGAAAAAACGAAGGAATAGATATAACTCCTCTTAAAAATTTACTAAAAGAAAATATAGACGAAGAAAAAATAAGAAATTCATCAAAAGATTTTGGATTAGTAACAGTATACTTAGACAAAAAAATCATCCCACAACACTTGATGAAAGAGGACATACCGCAGGGGAAATTGGTAGATTATTTAATCGCAAGTTCGAGCTTACCTATATTTCAATTAGATAAATTTGAAGATAAACGTTATCTAGATGGCTTTTTATCAGATAATACGCCAGTTGGGTTATTGGCGAATAAAGGATATAATGATATAATAGTAATTAGATTATCGAATGATGCCGCAGGAGATAAAAGTTTGCAAAAATATGTAGATTTAAATCTAACAGTGATAAAACCTTCGATGGTTTTGGGAGGTTCTCTAAACAAGGACAAAGATCATATGGAGACATTGTTCAAACTTGGATATATGGATACAATGAAAGTATTTAAAAGATACGATGGGGTGAAGTATTTCTTTAATGCAGATTTCATATATGATGAAGAGACATGCTTTAATTTGATAAGTAACATAGATATAAAAACGATAGAATACATATGCAAGATCTTAAAAATAAGGAGAAAACCAAGCCTAAGAGTTTTATTAGAAGAAATCATACCACAACTTGGGGATATGTTTCATTTGGAAAAGGAATTTACATATAAAGATATTTTTTACAGTATATATGAAAGAAAACTTGAGGAAAATAATATAGACGTTTTGAATTTATACGATTTTTCAAAGGTTATAGACTCAGTCAATTCACAAATTGACTCAATTAATTTCGATTATGAAAATAATGAAAATAAATCCATTATTTTGTTAAATAAAAAAGAAAAAAATGAAAAGGCGATAACAAATAAACTACTAAACGATTTTAAAAATCAAAGTTTAAGAAAAATGCCTATATAAGTTTTTATGTGTATTAATTAGGAGGTACAAAATGGAAAAGACAGTAGTAATAAAAAATGCAACAGGATTACATGCTAGACCAGCAGGGATGTTCGTTAAAAAAGCATCTGAATTCACTTCAACAGTAGAAGTATTAGCTAAAGGAAAAACTGTAAATGCTAAATCAATCATGGGAATAATGAGCTTAGGTTTAGGTCAAGGTGAAGAAATAGTTGTTAAAGCTGAAGGTGCAGATGATGCAGCAGCAGTTGACGCATTAGTAGAATTAATCGAAAGCGGATTTGGTGAATAATATCCAAAGCCACATACAATATAAAACCTGGGGAAACCCAGGTTTTTAAAAATCAAACTGCAAACTATCTAAAAGAAGTTAAAATAAAAGTGAAAATAATAAATAATAAAAAGAAGTAAGGGTATATTTTAGGAGGAGTAAAAAAGATGTTTAAAGGAACAGCAGCATCACCAGGTATAGTACTTGGGAAAGCGTTAGTATTAGAGCATAATGAATTAGTCATAGAAAAGAAATCGATATCAGACGTAGAAACAGAAATAGCTAGATTAAACGAGGCAGTAGCTATATCAAAAACTGAACTTGAAAAAGTAAGAGATAAAGCAAAAGTTGAATTAGGTGAAGAAGAGGCACAAATATTTGAGTCACACTTATTAGTTTTAGAAGATCCTGAACTACTAGGCTCTACAATGGACAAAGTGAAAACTGAAAATGTCAATGCAGACTTTGCATTAAACGAAATAAAAGAGATGTTCGTTGGAATGTTTGAAGCTATGGACAACGAATATATGAGAGAGAGAGCGGCTGACATAAAAGACGTTACAAACAGAATATTAAGACACTTACTAGGTGTAAAAATAGTAGACTTAGCTGCATTAGAAGATGAAGTAGTTTTAGTTGCACACGACTTAACTCCATCAGATACAGCTACAATGGACAAAAAGAAAGTATTAGGATTCTTAACTGATATCGGTGGTAGAACTTCTCATACAGCTATAATGGCAAGAACTTTAGAAGTTGCTGCAGTAGTTGGACTAACAGATGCTACACAAAAAATAAAAGATGGGGACTTTGTTGTATTTAACGGAGATACTGGAGAAGTAATAGTAAATCCAGACGAAGAAACAATAGCTAAATACTCACAAATGAAAAAAGAATTCGAAGATTATAAAAAATCATTAGAATTATTAAAAGGACAACCATCTGTTACAACTGACGGAAAACATGTTGAATTAGCAGGAAACATAGGAACTCCAAATGACGTAGATGGTTTAATTAAAAACGACGCTGAAGGTGTTGGACTTTATAGAACAGAATTCTTATATATGGACAGAGTAGACTTCCCAACAGAAGACGAACAATACGAAGCTTATAAAGCAGTACTTGAAGGAATGAGCGGAAAACCAGTTGTAATAAGAACTTTAGATATAGGTGGAGATAAAAAACTTGACTACTTAGAAATGGACGAAGAGATGAACCCATTCTTAGGATACAGAGCAATCAGACTTTGCCTAGATAGAAAAGAAATATTCACAACTCAATTAAGAGCTTTATATAGAGCGAGTGTTCATGGAAAATTAAGAATAATGTTCCCAATGATATCTTCATTAGAAGAATTATTACAAGCAAAAGCAGTATGTGAAGAAGTAAAAGAAGCATTAGATAAAGAAAACATAGCTTATTCAAAAGACGTAGAAGTTGGTATGATGATAGAAGTTCCATCAGCAGCAGTAATATCAGACGTACTTGCAAAGCACGTGGACTTCTTCTCAATAGGAACAAATGACTTAATCCAATATACTTGTGCAGTAGACAGAATGAACCAAAAAATAAGCTACTTATATAACCAATTCAATCCAGCAGTATTAAGATTAATAAAAATGGTTATAGAAAATGCACACAAAGAAGGTAAATGGGCAGGAATGTGTGGAGAAGCAGCAGGAGATCAAAGAATGATACCAATATTATTAGGATTTGGTCTTGATGAATTCTCAATGAGTCCAATCTCAATATTACCAGCTAGAAAATTAATAAACTCTGTGAGCCAAGCTGACATGAAAGCATTCTCTGAAAAAGTGTTAGAACTTGGAACAGCACAAGAAATAGAAGCATTTATAGCAGAAACTTTTAAACATTAATTAAATAAATGCTATAAACATAGCTACCGAAAAATTTATATATAAATTTTTAATGGTGTAAAGCAATATAGATTAAACTAATTTTCTATATTGCTTCACACCTTTTTTTAATTTAAATAACGAATGAAGTCTCCCGCGCCATGAAATTTTTATAAAAATACCCCAATCGGTAGGTTTTATTCCTACGACTGGGGAAAGTAAAATATAAATTATAAAATTTACATAACTCTAAAAGGTATTTTGTTTTGGTTTGCATACCAATGTGCGTACGAATTTTTCTTTCCGTAAATTGTTAAGTTTGGACAGTTTTCAAAAGCAAATTCGCTTATTGATGTTATTGTCTGTGGTATAACAACTTTTTTCAAATTCATACAACTTCTAAATGCATATTCCTCGATATTTTGGATAGTTTCTGGAAGAGTTATTTCTTCAAGATTTATGCAGTCACAAAATACTCTAGAACCGATAAATTTTAACCCATGATTTAATTTTATTTTGTTTAGATTTGTGCAACCTAAAAATGCTGTATTTTTTATGTAAGTCACCTTTTCTGGAAGTTCAATTTCTCTTAGTGATTTGCAGTTGGCAAATATTCCAGATGAAATAGATTTTAAATTTTTAGGTAGTTTGACTTTTTTTAATTTAAGGCAGTTTGAAAAAGCACCTTGTTTTATTGATAAAATTGAATCAGGCAAATCAACCTCTCTCAAATTCATACACATTGAAAAAGTTCGTGAGCCTATTGACGAGATATTAGGTGAAAATTTCACATTTTTTAAATCAGTACAATTAAAAAATGCCAAATCGTTTATAAGTTCCACACTTTCTGGAATATCAATTTCTTCTAGATTTGAGCAATATCCAAATAAATACGTATCTAAAATTTTTAACTTTGGAGAAAGAGCTATATTTTTTAAGTGGCTACATTTAAAAAATGCCCCTTCATTTATATTTTCAATATCATCTGACAAATATATATCAGATAAATTGTTACAATTTTTGAATGCGTATTTTCCAATAGTTTTTAAACTTTCTGGTAGACTTAAATATTTCAAATTTGTGCAATTTAAAAAACATTCATCAGAGATAGTTTCTAACATATCTGGAAATATTACTTCAGAAAGTGAGCTACACCCAGCAAAAAGTTTTTTGTTAAGTTCTTTCATACTTCCTAAAAAGACAATTTCTTTTAAAGATTCGCAATTAGAAAATGCCTCTCTTTCAACATTAGATATATTGTCTGGTAGATGAAGTGATTTTAAATTTATACAGTCCGAAAATCCTAGATATGGAATAGATTTAACATTTCTAGGGATATATACATTTTCAACACTTTTGTTTACACAACTTACGGCATTATTTATTATAAATAGATTTTTCAAATTATCTGGATCATCTGCTAAAAAGTCGTCGTTTAAATTTCCATGTAAATCATCAAAAATCGGCATTGTATTCCTCCTTATATAATTGATTTTTTATATAAAGTCAAGATAGGCAACCCATCAATTGCTGGGTTTACCTATAATTGTCATATCATAATGATAAGATAATATCACTTTTCAAATGGATATTCAAGTGATAAAATAATTGATAAGAGAGTCATTAAAATATGTAAATGGTATCGACATAATTTAATAAAAACCCTACATTTAAGTAAACAATCAAAATAATAAATTTACATATTAAAATGAGAATATACTTATTTAAGGAGGATAAATATGTCATCATTAACAATTAGCCCAGAAGAAGAGAAAAGAGTGAAAGGACTAGGATTTTTGAACAACAAAGGAACAGACAATTTTTCAGCAAGAGTATTAACAGTCAATGGTAAAATAACTGCAGCTCAACATAGATGTATTGCAGAAGCGGCAGAGTTATTTGGAAATGGAAATATAACATTTACAACAAGATTATCTATAGAAGTTCAAGGGATACCATTTGACAAAATTGACGATTTTAGAAATTACATAGCAAAAGAAGGCCTAAAAACTGGTGGGACAGGGGCGAAAATACGTCCGATTGTATCATGCAAGGCGACAACTTGTAAATTCGGTAGACTTGACTCATTTGCAATATCTGAAGAAATGCACCATAGATTTTTTGAAGGCTATAATGATGTAGCCCTACCACACAAATTTAAAATGGCAGTAGGCGGATGTCCAAATAACTGCATGAAACCAGACCTAAACGATATGGGGATTGTAGGTCAATTAATTCCAACTCATGACTTAGATAAATGTAAAGGATGCAAAAAGTGTAAAATAGAACAAGTATGTCCAATGGATGCATGTAAAGTTGTGGATAAAAAAATAACTAGAGACACAAATATATGTAATAATTGCGGACGTTGTGTCGGAAAATGTCCATTTGGTGTAGTCGATGAAGGTACACCGGGATACAAACTTTATATAGGTGGTAGATGGGGCAAAAAAATCTCTATAGGAAAACCACTAACTACAATTTTTAAAACACAAGAAGAAGTTCTAGACGTTATGGAAAAAGCAATCTTACTATATAAAGATCAAGGTATAAAAGGTGAGCGTTTTGAAGAAACAATAAAACGTATCGGCTTTGAAAATATAGAAGAACAACTTTTAGACGACGATTTATTAAATAGAAAAGATGAAATACTAAACAAAGAACTAGCATTAGCAAAATAAAAGTTTATATATAAAATAAAATTAAAAAATTTAATATATTTACAATTAAATTATCAAAAGAGGTTATCAATATCCAGATAACCTCTTTTTTAATATAAAATTATACTTATTTTTTAAAAATACATGTCTGGAATCCATGAAATCACGTATTCATAATCTGTTTTTATATTTGGATTCAATATTTTAAATCTTCCTTTTACCATTTGTTCCTCAAATACACTATCTAAATGGCAAAGAGCGATTCCCATATCTATTTTATTGATATCTTTAGTTTTAGTGCTGTAAAAATGAAGTCCATCATCATTTAGTACAACTCTCCATGGCTGACAATTTAGTGAAGATGGAGCAAGACGAACTGCCTCTAATGCATCTGAATAAATTCCCGCATCTTTTTTTGTAAGAGGGGTATAAAAATCGTCTTTGTGAAATAATGAGCTAAATGAATCTCTTTTGTTGTGGTTATTTCCAATTAAAAATCCTATTGGACTTCTTCTGCCGCCTTCATACCCAACAGGTGATACAACCGGTAGAACATACCCATCTTTAAGTTCAACAGCTTTTGCAAATTTCCCTTTATTAAAAGTTCCACCAAGCCAAACTGTACCAAGTCCAAGTGAAGTACAATATAAGATAACTTTTTCAAAAGTATAACCAAGCGCTTCGAGTGTAAGGGGTTTATCCTCACAATAAGCAGCCAAGAAATAACTTGGATTTTTGATAACGCCATATGTACCCAGCTTTTCGTTGTGATATCCGTCTGGTTTTAAAAGTTTAATTTGAATTTTCTTGTTGAATGGATTTGTAACACTATCGATATAAGTTTGAATTTTTTCTAAAATACTTTCATCTATCGGATTATTGCTATAAGTCCTGACAGAATGTCTACTTTTTATAACTTCAAGAATAGATTGTTTCATAGGATGAACCTCCTTAATTTACACAAATATGATATAAGAAAATAATAATTTAAGCTATTTTAAAATATAAATTTTCTTATACTTAAATTATAACATGAAAACCCAATTCTTGAAGAAAATGTAGTTATCTAAATTAATCACTTCAATATAACATAAAATATATTAGATAGTGCTATAATGTAATAAATAAGGGGGGAGCGAAATGTTTAACCTACCGTACAATAAATTTCACAAAACACTAGAAATAGTAACTTTTATTTTGCTGTTAGCACAAATTGTATATACTGCTGTTTTATATCCGAAGTTGCCGAGCAAAATACCATCACATTTTAACTTAGAAGGACAAATAGATGGTTGGTCAGGAAAAGGATCGATAATAATACTTGTTATAGTTAATGTAGCATTATATATACTGCTTACTGTTACAATGTTTTTTCCAAGATTGTGGAATGTGCCGGTCAAAATTACAGATAAAAACAAAGGTATAGTGTTTAATTATACTATTAATATGGTTTTATTAGATAAACTTATCTTAGTTATGAGCTTTTCTTATATAACATATTGCTCAATTTCAGCAACTAAAATGGGGTGGTGGTTTACGCCAGTTATGCTTGTAGGAGTTTTGGGGGTGACTTTTTACTATACCTTTAAATTATTTCTAGTTAAATAAATAAATAAGAAGTTTTTAATTGAATAGGAGATAAGACAATAAGGAGAAGAATATGAAAAATTACGATGCTTATATATTTGATTTTGATTATACATTAGCAGATGCAACAGACCCAGTAGTGGACAGTTTCACATATGCACTTGAAGAAATGAATTTAAAAAAGGCAACTCGCCAAGATATAATAAATACAATAGGAATACCAATAGGGGAGTCATATACAATTTTGACTGGTGATGATTCAGAAGAGGGTATAGATTTATTTAAAAAATATCAAAAGGAAAAATCAGATGAAATAACAGTTCCAAATACAGTTTTTATAGGTGGAGCAAGAAAAGTTTTAGAAACTCTTAAAAATAGAGGCAAAAAAATTGGAATAGTTTCATCTCGTTGGGGACAGAGAATAAACGACGTATTTGAAAATCTAGGATGTAGAGAATTAATTGACTTTATAATAGGAACAGAACATGTTGAAAATTATAAACCAAATCCAGAGGGATTATTTAAAATGATAGAAATGATGAAATGCGAATCTCCAATTTATATCGGAGACAGTTATATAGATGCAAAAGCGGCACAAAACGCCAATATAGATTTTGTCGGCGTGACAACTGGCACAACATCAAGGGAGAATTTAGAATCATACCCACATGTGGCAGTATTAGATAATTTAGAGGAGCTTTTAGAGATATAGTGGAATTAATAGATTTAGGATAAACGTAAAACGGGAAGTAATAGAGGAGAGCTAGCTGTGGATGCTCATATAGGCTCATCAATTTTAACAAAAGAACAAAACATGTCTTATAAAGACAAAGCACAACAAGATGAAGAAGAAATAAATAAAATGGGTACAGAGAAAATATCAAAATTGATGATAACTATGGGCTTACCTATGATTTTATCAATGGTAGTTCAAGCATTTTACAATATTGTAGATAGTTATTTTGTAAGTGCAATGCCAGATACAGATAAAATTGTCGGTGTTGGGGACTATGCAATGAACGCACTTACTCTAGCATTTCCAATACAAATGCTTATGGTAGCAGTTGGTGTGGGAACTGGAGTAGGAATAAACGCCTTGCTTTCAAAGACACTTGGCGAAAGAAACAAAGAAAATGCAAGTTATGTCGCAGGTAATGCAATATTTATCGGACTTTGCACATATGTAGTATTTTTATTATTTGGGTTATTCGGTGTCGATTTATATATGAATTCGCAAACATCAGACCCAATAATACTTCAAATGGGCAAAGAATATTTGGGAATATGCTGCATATTATCATTTGGGATAATATTATTTACAATTTATGAAAAACTGCTACAATCAACAGGAAAAACAGTTCTATGCACAATAGGTCAACTTGCAGGTGCGCTAACTAATATAGTACTAGATCCAATATTAATATTTGGATACTTTGGAATGCCACAAATGGGTGTTGCAGGGGCAGCATATGCCACAGTAATCGGGCAATTCGTATCTCTAATTTTAGATATGATATTCCACTATGGATTTAATAATGATGTAAATAGACAGCTTAGATATATCAAACCTAAAAAGAGAATAATAAAAGATATATATATTGTAGGAGTTCCAGCAATATTGATGCAGGCTTTGATGTCATTTATGACTTATGGAGTAAATATAATATTTATATCAGTATCTACAGCAGCAGTAACAGCATACGGAGTTTATTATAAAATACAACAATTTGTATTTTTCGCAGCATTCGGTTTAAACAACGCAATCATTCCAATTGTTTCATTTAACTATGGAATGAGAAATAAACAAAGAGTAAAAGAAGGAATATTCTACGGCATGATGTATACACTAATTATCATGGGTATAGGGTTAGCATTTTTACAAATTTTTGCACATCAAGTCGCAGGTATATTTGCATTATCTCCAGATATACAAAAATTATGCATAACTTCTATAAGAATTATAACAATAGGATATTTATTCGCCGGCGCAAACATCGCCTACCAAGGAATATTCCAAGCACTAGGATGTGGTGTCCAATCACTAATAATCTCATTACTTAGATTAATAGTAATAGCACTACCACTAGCATGGTTATTTACAAAAATACCAAACTCAGAAAATGTAATTTGGTGGGCATTCCCAATAGCAGAAGGATTCGCACTAATTGTCGCTGTATTTATAATGAAAAAAATCAATAAAGATAAAGTAAAAGAACTCGCATAATAACAGATTTAAAAATATAAGAATGTCTGTTAAATCCTCTCGCTATATAATGTATGGATTTTTGAAAAAACTTTAATTAAAATTTTAATTTTATGTCAAAACTAAAGTAGTAAGAAATTATGTGTTATTATAATAGTAGATAGATTATAAAGAGAGGTGACTTAAATGTCTATGAAAAGAGCGAATGTTGTAAGCCCTGTGCAATAATTTAGAAAGCATGTTGTATAGGGCAAGTTTATAAAAAATTAATTAAAAAATTTGCGCATGTTTTCTTAAAATTATTGCTTTTAGTTTACAAAATAAATGTAGATAGGAGCAAGGGTTTATGAAATACAAAAAAGCGCAGGATGTATTACCTCAATATATGATTGAAGATTTGCAGAAATATATAGAAGGTGGTTATCTTTATATACCTAAAAAAGAAGAGAATAAAAAGTCTTGGGGAGAAAATACGAGTACTAAAGATGAATTAAATAAAAGAAATAAAGAAATCGCCAAAAAACATAAAAATGGGAAAACTATAGAAGAATTGGCTGATGAATATTATTTAACTGGATATAGTATAAGACGAATTATTAAAAAGGTAGATTTATAAGTATAGTAATTAAAAGAATATATGTAGTAAAGAAAATATATAGTAATTAAAAAATATATATTAATTGAGATAAATATATGGCTATTGCAGAGATATTGCAATAGCCTTTTTGTTATTTTTAATTCCAATAAAAAAGTGTATATTAAATTTGTAAATTGGAAATTAAATTTAATGTTTACTTTTTAGTATTTAGATGAATTATAAAATTAACATGTTTAATTCAGAAATATTTGTGTTCTTGTGCACAATGTAAAAAGGGAGTAATTTATAAATATAAGTACTTTTAAAGAAAGGGGTGCTAATATGAGTATTTTAAACGTGGAAAATATGACTCAAGGTTTTGGGGATAAAATTATTTTTAATAATGTCAATTTCAAATTAGAAAAAAATGAGCATATTGGTCTTGTAGGGGCAAATGGTGAGGGCAAAACTACTTTTTTTAAACTTATTACAAATGAGCTACTTCCCGACAGTGGCACAATTTATTGGAATAATAAAGTTAGTATTGGATATATGGATCAAAATGTTAATATAAATAATTATCCGACAGTTAGGGAATTTTTACAAAGTGCTTTTGCGGATTTATATAAAATAGAGGAGAATTTAAACGAACTTTATAATAAAATGTCGACATCTAATGATATTGAACTTGAAAAAATAACACAGAAAGTATCAACCTTACAAGGGATGCTAGAAGATAGTGATTTTTATAGTATTGATTTAAAGATAGATGCGATTTCATACGGAATAGGAATAAATGATTTTATGTATAATAAGTCAGATGAATTGAGCGGAGGGCAAAGGAGCAAGGTTCTTTTGGCAAAGATGTTACTCGAAAAACCAGATATTTTGTTGCTTGATGAACCGACAAATCACTTAGATGAGGAAAATATAAATTGGCTAAAAAATTATCTGAAAAGCTATGAAAAATCATTTATATTGATTTCACATGATACAGAATTTATGAACGAGGTCGTAAATGTAGTTTACCATCTGGAGCATAAAAAATTCACAAGATATAATGGGGATTATAAGAAATTTCTAAAATTATATGAGCTTCACAAAGAGCAGTTAATGAGGGATTATACAAAGCAACAAAAGGAGATAAATAAACTAGAGGATTATATAAGAAAAAATAAAGTTAGGGCAGCAACAGCAGCACAGGCAAAGGCTAGAGAAAAGAAGCTTATGAAGATGGATAAAATAGAAATAAGTAAGCAAAAACCAAAGCCACATTTTGATTTTAAATTTTCTAAGCCATCCTGGAGCGTTATTTTCAAAACTAAAAATTTAGTAATAGGATATGACACACCACTCACAAAACAACTCAATTTAAAGATGGATAAAAATAAAAAAATAGCAATTATCGGTGCAAATGGAATAGGCAAGACAACTTTATTAAAAACTTTGATGAAAGTTATAAATCCAATAGAAGGGAAAGTTATGTTAGATGAGCAACATTTGGATATAGGTTATTATGAACAAGAAAATTATTATACAGAAAATGTTGTTATTGACGAGATTTCAAATGAATTTCCTAAAAATACGAAAACAGAAGTGAGGCGAATGTTGGCAAGGTGTGGATTGACAGATGAGCACATAAACAGCAAGCTTTGCAAACTTAGTGGAGGGGAACAAGCAAAGGTAAGGCTTTGTAAAGTTATCAACAACCCAAGTAATATACTATTTTTAGATGAACCGACAAATCATTTAGACGTAGATGCAAAGGAAGAATTAAAAAGAGCTCTTATAAATTATGAGGGTAGTATAGTTTTAGTAAGTCATGATAGAGATTTTTACAAAGATATTGTGACTACAGTTTGGAATTGTGAAAACTGGATAATATAAAGTCTGTAAACACCATATATAGTAAAAGATAAAAAACATCTACTATATATGGTGTTTTATTTTTAAAAAAATACAAAAAATAAATTAAAAAAGAAATTATGTGGGTATAAATCATAAATGGACATTATATAGATATAGACTTTAAGCCCAAGACAAATTTCTACACTTATTATTTCAAACCTTAAAATGTGTAAAAATCTTATAAATAATTATTGTGGGCAAGATAAAAACGAAATTATAAATATAAACTAGGCGACAAAGGAGAAATTCGATGAATTATATAGAGTTAAATAACCAAGTTATAATCAGGGACGAAAATGGGAAATATCAACTTGACAAAGATAAAGAAGCTCTAAAATCGTATTTAGAGGATTACATAGAGCCAAGAATGAGAAAATTTAATAACTTAAAAGAAAGATTAGATTATTTAGTTAAAAACGATTACTACTCAAAAGAAATTATAAATATGTATGATGAGTATGTGATTGAAGTTATATATGATTTTATAAGATCGAAGAATTTTAAATTCCAATCTTATATGAGTGCGAGCAAATTTTATCAAAATTATGCTCTTAAAAGTGATGATGGGGAAGAAATATTAGAAAGTTATGAGGATAAGGTGTTGATTGTTGCATTGACGCTTGGAGATGGGGACTCTAAACTTGCAAAAGATATTGCAGGAAAACTTATAAATCAAGAGTTTCAACCAGCGACACCGACTTTCTTAAATGCAGGTAGAGCAAGAGCAGGAAAGATGGTATCTTGCTTTTTAGTAAATATAGAGGATAGCTGTGAAGGTATATCTTATGGAGTTTCATCTGCAAACCATTTGTCAAAAATAGGCGGTGGGGTTGCGCTTAATTTGACTAGACTTAGGGCTGCAGGCGAATCTATAAAAGGAATCAAAGGAGCAGCCGGCGGGGTTATGGGTGTTGCAAAATTACTAGAGCAATCATTCAGCTATTTCAACCAAATGGGAGCGAGACAAGGCGCTGGGGCAGTTTATTTAAATGTACTTCATCCAGACTTTGAAACACTACTAGACAGTAAAAAGATAAATGCAGACGAAAAAATAAGGCTTACAACACTTTCAATCGGAGCTATAATTCCAGATAAATTTATGGAGCTTGCGGAGAAAAATGAAAATTGTTATGCATTTTATCCACATTCAATTTATCAAAAATACGGTGTTCATCTTGATGAAATAAAAATGGACGAATGGTATGACAAATTAGCACAAGATGATGAAATTGAGAAAAAGGAAATAAATCCAAGGGAACTTCTAACTAGGATTGCACAAACTCAACAAGAATCTGGATATCCATACGTTGTATTTATCGACAGTGCAAACCAACAACATACGCTAAAGGACGTGGGAATGATAAAAATGTCTAACTTGTGCTGTGAGATTTTCCAATACCAAACACCATCAGATATAAAAGGTTATGGTCAAGTCAGCGATTGGGGACAAGATATAAGTTGTAATCTGGGCTCTTTAAATATAGCAAATGTTATGGATAATAAAGATATTGAAAAGACGATAGATGTAGCGATTAGAGCCTTGACATATGTTTCTGACAATACAAATATAGAAGAAGTACCTACTATCAAAAAAGGAAACGACTCATCACATTCAATAGGTCTTGGAGCGATGAATTTACATGGATATTTAGTTAGAGAAGATATAATCTATACGTCAAAAGAAGGTAGAGAATTTGCCGATGTATTCTTCGCAATGATGAGATATTACGCGATAAAAACATCAATGAATATAGCAATTGAAAAAGGAGAAACATTCAACGGATTTGAAAAATCAGAATATGCAAAAGGGCCAGAAAGTGAATTATTTAAAAAATACTGCACAAAAGATTTCTTGCCAACTAGCGAAAAAGTATCAAAATTATTTGAAGGAATAAACATTCCGACAAAAGAAGATTGGAAAGAATTATTACAACAAGTTAAGACAAATGGTATTTATAATGCTTACTTAAGTGCAATCGCACCGACTCAAAGTATAAGCTACGTCCAAAATTCAACTTCGAGCGTTATGCCGATAACTGAGCAGATAGAAGTTAGAACTTATGGAGATTCGACAACAATTTATCCAATGCCGTTTTTAACTAATGAAAACATGCTTTACTACCAATCAGCATACAGAATAGATATGCTAGACCTTATCGATATGGTGGCGATAATTCAAGGACATATTGACCAAGGAATTTCGACAACACTATTTGTAACAGACGACAAAACAACAAGAGATATTGCAAGATACTACATTTATGCACATAAAAAAGGACTAAAAAGCCTTTATTATACTAGAACGAAGATGGAAAGAAATAATGAATGCCTAGTGTGTTCAGTTTAAGATTCAACATAAAGAGGTGATAAAATGACATTTAAATTAAACAACGTACACAAAGCAGTCAACTGGAATGTTGAGGACGACGACTTCACTCAGGCATTTTGGGATCAGAATGTAAAACAATTTTGGCTGCCAGAAGAAATATCAGTGTCAAAAGATGTAAAAGTATGGAGCGAACTTTCGCCAGAGGAGAGAAATCTTTATAAAAAAGTGTTAGGTGGACTGACACTTTTAGACACAAAACAAGCCAACAACGGAATACCATCGATGATGAGTTTGACAGATAATCTTCAACGAAAAGCCGTACTTTCATTTATGGGAACTATGGAAGAAATCCACGCAAAGAGCTATTCATCAATATTTACAACATTATTAACAGTGCCGGAAATAGACGAGATATTTGAATGGATAGAAAGCGAGCCGACTTTACAGAAAAAAGCCGAAATAGTTTTAGCCCAATACGAAAATACAGATGACAGATATGGTCTATATATGTCGATGGCGACATCAGTATTTTTAGAAAGCTTTTTATTTTACTCAGGATTTTTCTACCCATTATTTTTAGCTGGACAAGGAAAAATGATGGCAAGTGGAGAGATAATTTCACTAATACTTAGAGACGAATCACTTCACGGAAAATACATCGGACTTCTTGCACAAGAGATATTCAAAGATTTTTCAAAAGAAGAACAAAAAGAGTACAAATCAAAAGTCATGGACGTATTCGATAGACTTATGGAAAACGAAATAAACTACACAAATACAATATACGAAGGAACAGGGCTAGCTGATGAAGTCATAAACTTCCTAAAATACAACGCAAACAGAGCAATGGAAAACCTAGGATACGACAACAGACTCGAAGTCGACCCAGTAAATCCAATCGTGCTAAACGGACTTAGCACAGAAACAAAAACACACGACTTCTTCTCAACAAAAGGTAACGGATATCAAAAAGGAGTGTATGAATCGCTACAAGATAGTGACTTTATTTTCGATAGGGAGATATAAATTTAGAAGTTTTATATATATTATAAAAAAGACCACATCTTAGAGTTTCATTAACTGAATCTCGAGATGTGGTTATTTATAGTACATAGGAAATTATAGTTCATTTAAAAACTGTTGATAAGTATAATTTCTGTATATGTGCTTCAAAGAAATCTACATTTTTAAGGGTCTTTTGAATTAAAGATTTCTTTATTAATTAAGGTGCTTTTTTATTATTTCTCTAACCCTTTCTATATCGATTTTAGTGAATCTTGAAATAGTTGCCTCATCAAGGCCTTCGCCTAACATATTTAATACTATTTCTACTTGATTTTTCTCAATACCTTTCTCAATACCTTTTTTAATCCCCTTTTTTTCAACTTATGGATCATATAAACTCTTAGTCATGATATTCACCTCTTTTTCTAAGTTTTCATCATCTATATAATTTCTATTTAGATATTCAATTAAATTTTGAATTGCTAAAAGCATACTGTGAAAATCTTCACCGAGGATTTCATCTTGGTCAAATAACTCCTTTGACTCAATAGCTAGTTTTTCATAACATCAACTTCATAAAGAAACTCTTTTTCATCTCCAAAAACTATCATTAATTTTAAGCTATCTTCAATATTTTTATTTTCCTCAAAGAGAATCACCTTCTGCTTTGGAAAATACAATCTTTTGATATTATCCCCATCATAATCAGCATTTTCTTTTCCTTTTCTAAATCCATACTCAAACATACGAATTATCATGGTGTTGTCATTTTTAATTTATTATAACTAATATTTTTCTATTTGGATATCACCTCTTTAGGTATATCTAATTCTTTACTGAAAATTAGTATTTTAAACAAAATAAGTAAATTTTTCTATAATTATAAATATAAAAAATCCATTGGAAAGTACGAGGTTTAGGTTATGATATAATATAAGTAAAAATATCAATTAAGGAGCAAGTATGATTAGAGATTTAAAACAAAAAGATATAGATAAAGTTATGGAAATCTGGCTTGAAAGCACAATAAAAGCACACGACTTCATGCCAGAAAAATACTGGCAAGACAATTACAATGCAGTAAAAGATATATACATACCACAGTCGAAAACTTATGTTTATGAAGAGGGGGAAGAAATTAAAGGTTTTATAAGCATATTAAACGACGACTTTATAGGGGCATTATTTGTATCACTGAATGAGCAAGGAAAGGGGATTGGCTCAAAGTTAATAGAGTATGCAAATGCTAAATTTGATAATTTAAAATTAGCTGTATATAAACAAAATCAAAAATCGGTTGATTTTTATATTAAAAAGGGATTTGAAATTTTATCGGAAGAGATTAACGAAGATTCAGGTTTTGAAGAATATATTATGGTTTATAAATAGCAAAATCTTAAAAAGAGTATATATCCAGCCAAAGTAGCTAGGGATATACTCTTTTAATCTTTAATATAAAGATATTTTATTCAACTTCTTTAAGTAAATCTTCAGCAGAAATTCCATACAATTTTGCCAATGCCAATAAATTTGAAGTACTTGGGTCAGAGGCACCATTTTCCCATTTCGAAACAGCTTGTCTGCTTACACCGATTGATTCTGATACGAATTCTTGTGTCATTTTACATCTTATTCTATTTTCTTTTAATACCTCACCCAAAGATTTTCTGATTATCGCTTTTTCGTGTCTAACATCTGTTGATTTTAGATATTTTAAAAGACAGCGAACAATAAGTATAAGTAATCCTAAAAAAATTGCCAAAATAATAATGTATAATACTACACTAATTATAAATTGTACTCCTAATGCCATTTGTAAATATCTCCTTTCCTTTTTCTAATATAAATATATCAAAAATATCTAGTTACTTCTACCAACTACTGCGCAACTATCAGTTGCATTAGGGTAAAATACTCTATTTTAGGAAATTTTTGTTTCATAAAACAAAAAACTATGACACAATATAATTAATAAGTAATTTAAAAGAATATTAATATGAAAAAGGTAGTTTAAAAGTAAAAAAAATTTAATTTACAAGTAAAAGCTAGGAGGGGTATTATGATTAATTTGAGCAAGGGACAAACTATTGATTTAACAAAAAAAGAAGTTGGACTAAAACATCTAGATGTAGGTTTAGGGTGGATAACTAGAATGGATTTAGACACAATTGCATATTTATTAGATTCAAACGACAAACATATCGAAACAGTATACTTTGGAATAAAAGAAAGTAAAAATAAATCAGTTAGACTAAGTGGAGATGATTTAGTCGGTGGTGGAGCAGGGGACAACGAGGTTATATACATAGATTTGGACAAGTTAGATTCAAGGGTGCAAAAAATCGCTCTATATGCAAATATATTTAAATTCTTTGGACTTGGGAAAAAGACTTTCTCAGACGTAAAAGATGCATACATAAGAGTTGTAAACAGAGATACAGGAAAAGAGATATGCAAATATGTACTTGCTGAAAATGGGGCTGGATGTGATGCTTTCCATTTTGCCGATTTAGTCAAAAACGGCTCAGAGTGGAAGTTTGTTGCAGTTGGAAATGGATGCAATGGTTCTGTTGATAAATTGAGAAAGAAATATTTATAAAATATTGTTATGATGATTTTTATATATTGAAAGTTTTTTAGAATAAATTACTCTTTATAATGTATACATAAATAATTTTTAAATCTGCATTATTTTGGAAATGAAATTCTGCTATAATGAAAGTATAAATAGTTATAGAAAGGGGTAATAGCTATGAAAAAAAATTTAATTATCACAATAAGTAGAGAATATGGTAGCGGCGGAGGAGAAATCGGTAGAAGGTTATCTAAAGCATTAGGAATACCTTGCTATGATAAAGAATTGCTTACAATAGCAGCGAAGGAAAGTGGTTATTGCCAAGAATTTTTTGAAAAATACGATGAAAAACCTATCAAAACATTGAGTTATTTTTCATACGACCAAACAATGTCATCATTACCAATAGGTCATCAACTATTCTTAAAACAATTTAACATAATCCAAGACTTAGCTGAAAAAGAGTCTTGCATATTTGTAGGTAGAGCAGCAAACTATGCATTAAGAGATAAATTCGACTCAATAGATGTTTTTATACATGCTGATTTTGAAACAAGAAGAGAAAGAGCAATTGAAGAACATGGTATTGAAGAAAAGAAAAGTGCAAAAACAGTCAAAAAGATAGATAAAGAGAGAACTTCTTTTTATAATTTCTATACAAGCATGAAGTGGGGAGATGCTAGGGACTTTGATCTTTGCATAAATACCAGCAAGATAGATATTGATGAAGCTGTTGAAATAATTTTGGCGACAGTTAAAAAACATTATGATAAATAGGAATAATATTTATAGAAATTTATAATTAAACTATAGGAATAATATTTTTTATAAAAACAACCACATTTTAGATTTTGGTATACTGAATTCTAAAATGTGGTTATTTTAGTTTTTGAATAATTTATAATTTCTAATATATTATTTTAAGCGACACAAGAAGTAGTTGTGACAACTTTTATATATTAATCTATATAATTTCAAAACACAGTGAAAAAAACTAAACCATTATATTTCTTTTCAAAAAAGATGGAAAAACTTTTGACTTTTTTATTTATGAAAAACTTGGTATTATTTAAACATAGAAGTTGAGATGATAAGATGAAGAAGAGAACAAGAGTATGGTAAAAGTTCAGTTGATAACAAGAACTTTCATAGAATCTATATCAGAAGAACTAAAAATCAATTTAAACAACGATTATGACTTCTATCAAAACTTATCAAATCATCTAGGTTCGATTTTTAGGACTGGGATAAGTGATTTACAATCTAATTCATTTTTAGATGAAGTAGTGATAAAAGTGTAGCTATGGAAAGAAAGAAAAATCAAGAAATAGCATTCCACGTAGTAGTTGTATGTAGTGGAGGGATAGGAACATCTCAACTATTATTAGCAAAATTAAAATCTCATTACAACTTCCAAATAGTTGATATAATCTCATCACATGATGAAAAAATATTTTGGAAAGTCATGCAGACTTGATAATATCAACAGTACCACTAAACAATGTTAATGTCATATATCTACAGAATTTTTAGAGCCTGGTCAACCAATATCAAAATATGAAAAAGAATTATTTATAAAAGAATTTGATAAAATCTTAGATAATACAAATGTAGTAACTATTTCGGGAAGTGCTCCACAAGGATTAAACAAAGACATATATAAAGTTTTGATAGATATGGCAAAAGCTAAAGACAAAAAAGTAATCTTAGATACAAGTGGCGATTTATTAAAAGAAGGAATAAAAGCCAATCCAACTATGATAAAGCCAAACAGCGAAGAGATGGAAAGCTTGCTTGGAATAAGCATAAACAATAAAGATGAAATAATAAAAAGTGCATTAAAACTACATCAAAGTGGAATAGAAGTTGTTGTTGTTTCGCTTGGAGGCGATGGAGCATTATTAGTATCAAAAGAAGGCATATATCAAGGTAGACCTCCAAAGATAGATGTAGTAAATACAGTTGGATGTGGAGACTCTATGGTTGCGGCATTTGCTGTTGGGTTTGAAAGAGGGTATTCTCTTGTAGACTCTTTAAAATACGCAATATCAGTATCAGCAGCTAATGTACTGACTAATTCAACAGGAAGTTTTAAACAAGAAGATGCAGAAAGTATTTACAAAGATATTGAAATAACAAAAATAAATATTGAAAACTAAATAAAAAGGTAAATAAATCCAAATTATAAAATCCTGTTTTATCAATTTTTAAAAGGGTATATAACAAATGTCGACAAATAGATATAGAAAGCTTTCTAAAAATTGATTTACAGGAGAAATAAAATGGAAGATAGAGTAGTATGTTCATGTTTAGATGTTACTTATAACACAATAAAAGAAGCAATAGAAAATGGTGCTAAAACTTTAGACGATATAAAAGATGAAACTGAAGCAGGTACTATATGTGGTATGTGTGAAGATGAAATACAAGAAATAATAGATGAATTAGTAAAATAATTTTTTATAAAAAGACTATGGAGATGAGTTATTCATCATCTATAGTCTTTATTTGATTTTAATCTCATATTTTAAAGACATTTTGCAAATAATCAATATATGGGATAAAATATAGATATGTTAAAAAAATGTTTATCTACACAATAACTGGGTATATAAATAAGAAACACAATATTACGATAAATAATATAATAAGAGCGGCGATGAAGATATATTGACATAAATTATTGAAAAACTAGGAGGTAAATTAATGAGCAATGTATTTGAAGTAAAAAAGGATATCTATTATACAGGAGTTTTGGATAAAGAACTAGAGGTATTCGATATAATAATGGAGACTGAGTTTGGAACAACTTACAATTCATATCTTATAAAAGATGAAAAAACAGTTTTAATAGATACTGTAAAATCAACTTTTAAAGATCTATTCTTTGAAAAAATAGAACAAGTAACACCAATCGAAGATATAGACTACATAGTAGTTCACCATACTGAGCCTGACCATGCGAGTAGTTTATCATATATATTAGACAGAAATCCAGATGCAGTAGTTTATTGTACTACAGCAGCTAAAAACTACTTAACTAGCCAATTAAACAGAGACTTTAAATTTAAAACAATAAAAGATGGAGAAGTTTTAAATATAGGTAAAAGAAACTTAAGATTTATAACTGCGCCAATGCTTCACTGGGCAGATACTATGTTCACTTATGTAGAAGAAGACAAAGTATTATTCACTTGTGATGCTTTTGGATGTCACTATGGTGATTTTGATGCAGAATGTGTTGCAAATAACGAAGACTATATAAAAGCATCAAAAGTTTACTATGACTGTATAGTTAAACCATTTGCACAATACGTATTAGACGGTGTAGACAAAGTTGTAGGCTTAGGTATTGATTTTGACACTATCTTAACTTCACATGGTCCAATATTATCAAAAGAACCTATGGAACAAGTAAAAAGATATGTACAGTGGTCACAAGAAGCTGTAGACGCTACTAATAAAGACAAAGTTAGTATATTCTACTTATCAGCTTATGGAAATACTAAAAAAATGGCGGAAAAAATTGCGGAAGGTGCTAAATCTGAAGGAGTAGAAGTAGGTCTTTACGATTTAGAACAATTAACTCACGAAGAAATGCACGACAAATTCTTAGAATCAAAAGTAGTTGTATTAGGTTCACCAACAATAAACAGAACAATGGTTAAACCTATGTGGGACTTATTCTCTAATGTAGACCCAATGGCTAACAGAGGAACATTAGCAGGTGTATTTGGTTCTTATGGATGGAGTGGTGAAGGTATCACAATGGCAGAAAATACATTAAAATCAATGAACTTCAAAATGCCAGTTGAAACAGTTAAGAAAAAATTCTTCCCAGATGAAGCAACTTTAGAAGCTTGTGTAGAAGCTGGTAAAGAATATGCTAAATTAATAAAATAAGACACCAATATTAATAAAATATTTAACATAAATAATACCAATATAAAAAATAGCATGTAATATATACATGCTATTTTTTTAATTCTAAGGAAATTATATATTATTTGTTTTGTGGATAATGTATAATTACCAACCTATTAATTAAAGCAACGGAATCTACGATTCGTTGGCGATATGAACGTAGTGAATTTATTATTTAAAAATTTTCACTATACCTTCATCATTTAGATATTTGAGAAGTGAAATTGTAATCGGAAGACCCAACATTCCTATAAAACCTAGAAAATGAAGCCCAATAAACATACTTATAAGTGTGACAACTGGGTGTAGTCCGACTTGTTGCCCCACTAGCTTTGGCTCTATAATATTTCTTATTATTGTCACGATTATATAAATAACAGCGACACCAATTCCTACCGTAAAATTTCCATATAGCAATGCAATTATCGCCCAGGGAATCATTATTCCACCAGTACCCAATACAGGTAAAATATCAAATATAGCTATACAAAGTGCTATAAGTATAGAGTTTGGAATTCTTAAAATTGTAAGCCCAATTGCAAGTTCTGTAAAAGTGATAGTAAGTATAAGTAAATAAGATAAAAAACATTTAAATAGGGTAGTAGTGATATATTTTTTACTTTCCTTTATAGATTCAGACGCATTTTCAGGTATTTGTCTTTTTATGAAGTTTATTATCTTTTCAAAATCTATAGTTATAAAGAATGTAACTATTATTGTGATTATAGTTTTTAGGAAGATGCTAGGTATAGCTGTTGCAAATCCTGATACATAGCTTACGACCATAGTAGAAAACTTGCTTACAAAATTACCTAAAGTACTTATCAAACTAGAAGAACTTTCTTCTAATGCTGAAATTATATTTGGATCTAATGAAAGAAACAAATTCTCGAAATGTTGGAATGTATCTTTTATATATGGTTCAAAATAAGTTGAGAAAAATTGTGGCATTGTTGTAAATAGACCTTGAATTAATATTAAAATTTTTGTACCTATTAAGATTATTATAAAAGATGCAACTGCATAAAATGCAAGGACAAATAATATAGATATAAGCGCCCTATTAAGGTGAAATGTCTTGCAACAGAATTTAATTAATGGATTTAAAATTGCAGCTATTATAAATGCAATTAAAAATGGCGTAAGTATAGGGCCTAAAAGCTTGATTATAAGTATGATTCCGCCTATAATAACGCCGAAGTAACAGAATTTTATAAGAAATTCTTTTTGTTTTTGTAGCTTCAAATCTGGTTTACTTTCCATCTTATAACCCCCAATCTATAAATGCAGATAGCATCCAGACATAGATATTTTTATATTTGTATTTTAAAATTTAGACTATCTAAATACTTATGATATTTTAATATGAATTATTATTAATTATATATGATTTGAATACTAGATTAGATTAAATATTTTTAACATAAAATTTATTTATAATTAAAAAAGATGAAGCAAAACAAAGTTTTACTCCATCTCATATAAAAAATTAGTATAATAATTTATTAATCTTAGGTTAAAATTATATAACTGCTTCTTCGTCGTCATCTCCCCAACATTCAACTTTTCCAAGACCTTTTATATTGGCAGGATTAAATGTTGGATTTTTGATTCCAGCTTTTCTTTGCATAGTATAATCATCTAAAGCTCTGAAAGCAAATTTACCAAGAAGAGTTATTGCGACTAAGTTTACTATTGCCATAAGTGCCATCATTACATCAGCTAAGTCCCAAACGATTTGGACTTTTGTAAGAGAACCAAATAAAACCATAGCGATAACAATTACTCTAAACCCAGTCATTAATGGTTTATTTTCTCCGAATATAAACTCTATATTAGATTCTCCATAATAGTAGTTTCCAACTATTGAACTGAAAGCAAATAAGAATATGCATATAGCTATAAATGTATATCCGAAAGATCCTATATGATAACTTAAAGCTTCTTGTGCAAGTTCTATACTAGTCGCACCACTAGTTACGTTAAATTGAGTGTATAGAAGTACCATAAATGCAGTACAAGTACAGATTATTATTGTATCTGTGAATACACCAAGTGTTTGGATTAAACCTTGTTTTACAGGGTGTGAAGTATCAGCAGTTGCAGCAGCATTAGGTGCACTACCCATACCAGCTTCATTAGAGAATAGACCTCTTTTTATACCAACTAATATTGTTCCTGTAAAAGTACCAACTGTAAAATCTTTAAAATTAAGTGCTTCTGAGAATATAGCTTCAAATATTTGTGGCATTAAATTTATGTTTTTGAAAACTATAAATAATGCAACTAATATATATGCAACAGCGAATACTGGAACTATAACTTCAGTTATTTTTGCTATTCTTTGAACACCACCGAATATAACAGCAGTAGTTAATGCACATAATATTATTCCTATAAGTAATTTATTTGTTCCGAAAGCTGCGTTAAATGCAACTGTCATTGTATTTGATTGAACGGCATTAAATACAAATGCGAAAGCTATAGTTATTAATATTGAGAATAGTATTGCCATCTTTTTATTTTTTAAGCCTTGTTCTATATAATAAGCTGGACCACCTCTAAAAGCATCTCCATCTTTAACTTTATATATTTGAGCTAAAGTACTTTCTATAAAACTTGATGCAGCACCTATAAGTGCAACAACCCACATCCAAAATATTGCTCCAGGACCTCCACCTACTATTGCGATTGAGATACCTGCTATATTACCAGTACCAACTCTAGATGCAGTACTTATACAAAATGCCTGGAATGAAGAAATTTTTCCTTCTTTTTTAGCATCTTTGTCCATACCATCACCTAAAAGTCTGAACATTTCTTTAAAATACCTGAATTGAACAAATTTAGTTCTTATAGTGAAGTATATTCCTAGAACTATTAGAGCAGCTACAAGAATATAAGTCCATAAAAATGTATTTGTTACATCTATGATATTACTTAAAGTCTCCATAAATTCCTCCTCAAAATAAAATATAGTAATTATAAATTTGTAATTTACCCAAAATAATAAAATATATACATTATATTCCGAAAATTAAAAATAAATTGATTGTATTTTTTTATTAATTTGAATTTATAAAATGATATTAAAAAATATTATAATGGTAATTAAGAGGAAAAGCAAGATGAAAATTGAAAAATTCTATATTGAGAAAATTGGGTAAATTCTGAAAATAAATGGGGTGTTTAAAATAATAAGTAAATTTATCTAGAAAATAGCTGATACAATACAGGAATTACCTTGGAGTATGTATACAAAATACAATTTTTATTATAAAAAATGCCTGTTTTTGTAATAGAAATTATATTATTTTAAGGAATAAAATGGATATAAAATATTTAATATATGCAAAAAATAAAATATAACTTGTAAATTTGAAATAATTATAAAAATAAAAAAACATTTTAAAGTAAAGAATAATTTTAACTAAAAAAATAAAGGTAAATAATTAATATACTTAAAAAGAATACAGTTTATGGAATAAATTTGGAGAAAAACTAAAAAATTAAAAAAAAATTCGATAATGATAATTAATATCATTTACAAAACAAAAAAACTCTGTTATAATAAAACCAGGCTAAGGAAATGACGATAGTTTAAATATTTTTAAATAGAGAAATCGAGTTAAGTGTGGTAGCTATCGAGATCTATTAATATTTAAAGTTATTGATTAGTATAATAAATCTTTATAAAAGATAATACTATTTCTAGATTAAGTATGTATTTTGCGCGTTACATATAAATCTACTTTGCGTTATAACCAGTATGCCTAATGATTATACGATTCTTCAAAAAAGCTGATGCAATTTATTTTGTATCAGCTTTTTTAGTTTTAAGTAAAACTAAAGCAAAAGATAAAGTCGCTTGTGGATTAACGAAGTTAATTTGAAGCAACAGACGAAGTCGCCCGCGTATGAACGCAGTGAATTTTAAGCAACGGACGAAGTCATTGGCGCCATGAACGCAGTGAATTTTAAGCAACGGACGAAGTCGTTGGCGCCATGAACGCAGTGAATTTTAACTTTCTCTAACAAAAATACATTAAAAATACATATTGTTTAATAATGAAAATCATTTACAATCATAAAAATAAGTGCTATAATGATATTGGCTTTAAAAATTATCGCGGCAAAATATAATTTTTAAGGAGAACAACAAAAATGGCAAAAATGATGGGACCAAGATTTAAACAATGCAGACGTTTAGGATTAAATGTATGCGGACATCCAAAAGCAATGGATAGAGCTGGAAGAGGAACTTCTAGAGCAGACAAAAAACTTTCACCATACGGACTTCAATTATTAGAAAAACAAAGATTGAGAGCTTACTATGGAGTATTAGAAAAACAATTTAGAAACTATGTTAAAAAAGCTGAAAAGTCTAAAGAATCAACAGGTACAGCTTTAATACAAATGTTAGAATGTAGATTAGACAACGTAGTTTATAGATTAGGATTCGCTAACTCTATAAGACAAGCACGTCAAATGGTAGTTCACGGACATATACTAGTGAACGGTAAAAAAGTAGATATACCTTCTTTTGCAGTACAAGTAGGTGATGAAGTTACTTTAAGAGAAAAATCTAGAACTAATGTAATGTTTAAAGAAAACTTTGAAAATGGTGCTTTAAATCAATATCCTTACTTAGCTAAAGATATGGACAAATTCTCAGGTGTATTAACAAGATTACCAGAGAGACAAGAAGTGCCAATCGAAATTGACGAAATACTAATCGTTGAGTTCTACTCAAAATAATATCTAAGATATAATTTGGGCAAACTACGTTCAATTTCGTCCCAATTACTTCACTCAAGAACTACAAAATCGCAAAAATCCAATTTCGGGTTTTTGCGATTTTATTTTTTTTAAAATTATATAATTTTTACTCAATTAATAATATTCAATAGTCACGATTTTGCCCAACTTCACTAAAATCTTTTCTAGCTCTCCAATTACATGAAGTCTTAGTTCCAAATCTCTTTGAAACGATATTTCAGCATTGGCAATATTTAAAGATCTTCCAACTAATAATTTTATATGTGAGGCACTGTATAAAAGTTTTGCCATTTGGGAAGCGCCATCTTTAGCTTTAAATATATTGCTATCTAGTGATTTAGATAGTGATTTTAATCTATCTATAGTTTTTGAAAGAGTTAGAACTCCTTCAGTAACTAAGTTTATTCCGTGGATATACGCAATTGGAGGGACTTCTTTATCGTATATTTCTGTGCTTGATTTAACTTCTACGCCTAGCTCTCGTGCGACTATTTGTGAAGTTGTCCCACCAGATACAATTCTAATATCAGCATTAGTCATAAGTTCATGCACAACTTTGGCGTCGTCTTCTTTGTGAGACGGTGGTCCAGTAAATAATTTAACTTTTTTCGGTTTAACAGCCTTTAATACGCATACTGTTGTATCATCTCCGGGCTCAAATAAATACATTTGGTCACAAACACCTAATAAATTGTTTTTTATATCAAGAGCTGACATAGATTCTCTTACATTAATTTTGAGATGTTTGGCGATATCTTCCCATTTCCAATTTAAATTAAGTAATTGACCAGCGCTTGCATAAAGCACCCCATCGCTTACAAATACTAATACGTCGTTTTCTTTTAAATCTATACTGGCCTCACGAACAGATTTACCACAAATATCTTTGTAAGTGTAGTGTATTTTTTCAATTTGACCCCTTCTCAAGAAAAACGTCTCAGGACCGTCAAACTCAGCAATATAGGCCTTGTTGTGGTCTGTTATTTTTACGATAGTAAAAGTAGAGTAGGCGATGTTTTTTTGTGCATCAACAGGCAAGGTCTGGATAATTGTTTCTACAGTTTCTTCTATAGAAAGGCCATTTTTTATCATTGTAAGAGCTATTGTAGAAGTAAGAGTAGACAATATATTGGCTTTTACACCACTGCTTAGCCCATCTGACAAAACAGCAACACTCATATCGTTATCGACATAAAATTCAACATTATCGCCACAAAGTTCTTCTCCATATTTAATAAGACTTCCTGATGCAAAATCAATAAAATATCTCATTATTCTTTTCCTTCCTCATCTAAAATGAAATTTTTAAGTTTGGTTAAAGTGACTTTTGTCTCAGCAGTTGTTTCACCTAGCAAACTGGCAATCTCCTGAGCAACAGTCATTTGTTTTGCAATTACTTGTTGAGCCATTTCTACAGTTTCCATTTTTAAATTTTGAAGTTTTTTCTCTGCTCTTTCATCTTTGGTAATATCTACAGCCAGCCACAAAAACATCTGGTTTTGTTCTAACCAATATATTGTTTGAAGTAGGGTAGAGTCGTCGTATTCTTCAAAAGTGATTTTTTCATTTCTGACATTTTTTCTAAATGTTCTAACATGTTCAAATTCATCATCATCTAAATACATTCCAATTGGCATGCCGTTAGCTTCGTCTTTTTTTATCTTAAAAAACGACTCTGCGGCAGGATTTAATTCGATAATCATCATGTCTTTGTCGATAAGCCCAATTAAATTAGGCGAGGATTCACAAATTATATTAGATAAGCTCTCGGCTTTATTTCTCATATAAGGAAGACACATTGACGGTTCTGCAAGTCCGTTAAATACTGCTATTGCTTTCTCGCGACATGTTCTATAACCACAACTACCACAGTTTAACTCATCGGAGCGGATAGTTTTTCCCATTGTCTTTAAAATCTCCCTAATTTCGTATTCTGTCGGTTGTTCTAGATGGAAGGGTTTAGGTGGATATTCCTTATAAAGCAAAACATCGAGTGCAATATCTTGGTATGGGTTGTCTACTGCATTTGCTTGGAATAAATCTATATATTTCTGTTTATTATTTATTAAATCTCGCTTAACTTCAAAAAAGCATCTATCATCTTTGTCCAAATCAGAACCATAAAGACAACCATGATTGCACGCATTCATTTCAAAAAATGTATTTTCAAATTTATTATTTCTTATAGAGTTTAAAACACTTTTGCAATCTTCAATACCATCAACACAGAAAACTGTCTTTTTCGGATTTTTCTTTTCTAAAAAATCAGCAGTTTCTCCTGGTATTGGGAATAATATTTTATCATTACATACGTAGTCAAATGGCTCAATTGGAAAGTCCTCTAAATTTATTTTTTTAGATTGAATCCATTTTTGTAGCTCATAAAAAGTCAAAACTTCATCAACACAGATTTCTTTGGCTGCATCGGTTTTCTTTGCAACACAGGGACCGATAAATACGACCTTGCTTTCTGTACCGTATTTATGTTTAAGAAATCGCCCATGGCTTATAAACGGAGGCACGACTGGAATAATTGAGTCAGTCAATTCAGGATAGTGCTTTTGAATAAGGTGATCGATTGTAGGACACATAGAAGTAATGTAGTTTTTGTTGTCGTCCTTGTCTGCATAATTATTGTATATATCAAAAATAGGTTTTGTTGTAATTCCCGAGTCTTCCACATGATTAAAACCGAGATGTCTAAGAACTGCTGGTATTTTTAAACTTTGGTTGCCAAATGCTGATGCAAAACTAGGAGCGACTGATGCAATTACATTTTCACCACTTTTTATAAATTCCTTTACTGAACTTATACTCATTTTTTCCACTCGATAATGTTGAGGACAGGCTTTTGAGCATCTCCCACAAAAAATACATCTATCTGCAAGGATATCGGCTTGGCCATCTTTTATAACTATTGCATCAGCAGGACATACTCTGACACAAGCATAGCACTCACGACATCCTTTTCTAGCAAATTTAGAATTGGACATTTAAAATTCCCCCTTATAAAAAAAATAGCCCTTAACTCAAGTAGAGCAGTATATCTTTTACAGAAAATATGTTTATCTAAACTGTAAAAGTAAAAATTTTCTTATTAGAATTATACTATATTTTTCACTTGTTTACTATTGTACATAAGTTACAAACGAAGGTGTAAATATCATAAGTTATAAAGTTGGGTCATGATATTTGGTTATATGTGGTAAAAGTTACAATAATGTAACTGGAAAATAAATGAATAAAAGATTATTATTTAAGTATAAAAATGATATCAAAATAATATCAAAATTATACTTAATAATATTTGTAAGAAGTAATTAGGAGGGAAAACTATGGGTGAGAAAAATTTATTGAAACAAGATAGTTCAATTGAAGAAAAGGAATTAAAACCTATAAGTGGGTGGATAGCTCTTTTTATAGGAATATTATTTATCTTATCACCAGTGTTTGGGTTCATAAACTTAGTTAATACTGAAAATGATATATTTTTAATAGTTACAATAATTTTATTTATTGTAGCGATATTTATATTTTGTGGTTTAAAAATAGTAAATCCAAATGAATCTATAGTATTTGTTTTATTTGGTAAATACTACGGGACAATTAAAAAGCCAGGTTTTTTCTTTGTAAATCCATTTGTAAGTGCGATAAATCCAACTTATGAATCACAAGTTACTAAGTTGAGTAAAGTTGGTGATAAGGATTCAGAACAAGAAACTACAACATCAAATACAAAGAAAATATCTTTAAAAGCTATGACTCTTAACAACCAAAAACAAAAGGTAAATGATGAATTAGGAAATCCTATAATAATAGGAACAATAGTTATTTGGAGAGTTATAAATCCTACAAAAGCTGTATTTAACGTAGAAAACTATAAGACATTTTTATCAATACAATGTGACTCTACAATAAGAAATGTAGCGAGACTTTATCCATATGACTCAGAAGATACAGAAGACTACAGTGAAAAGTCTCTTCGTGGAAGTAGTCAAGAGATAGCTGATAAATTAAAAGAAGAACTTCAAAAGCGTGTAGAAATTGCAGGTATAGAAGTAGAAGAAGTCCGTATAACTCACTTATCTTATGCACCAGAAATTGCCGCAGCAATGTTACAACGTCAACAAGCAGAGGCAATAATAGCAGCTCGTAAAAAAATAGTAGAAGGTGCTGTTGGAATGGTTGAGATGGCGCTTAATTCTCTAAGTGAAAAAGAAGTTGTTGAGTTGGACGACGAAAGAAAGGCTGCTATGGTGAGCAATTTACTTGTAGTATTATGTGGAAGTAAAGATGCACAGCCAATAGTAAATAGTGGTTCAATTTATTAGATAGTTATGGCTGATAAAAAGGACAAAAGCAAAAAACAAATTTTGCTTAGAATTTCGCCAACTCTGTGGAATGAGCTTGCTCAGTGGTCAGAAGATGAATTTAGATCTATAAATGGACAGATAGAATACCTGCTTACTGAATGTGTAAAAGCGCGCAAAAAGGGAAGTAAAAAATCAGATAAAGATGAGTAAAGCTGAGTTATATTTTGTTAATGAGAATATATAATTAAAAGTGTAGAAATTATTTTTAGGGGGAATAAAAATGATAGTAGTCACAACAGAACAAATACAAGGAAAAGAAATAAAACAAGTTATTGGGGTTATGTCTGGTGGAACTGTTCAATCAAAAAATATCGGTAAAGATATAGGTGCAGGACTAAAAGGATTAGTCGGTGGCGAAATGAAATCATACACTCAAATGATGGAAGAGGCCAGAAATGTAGCACTACAAAGATTGATAGATAAAGCAAGTGATGCTGGAGCAAATGCAATTGTAGGAATGAGATTTATGACTTCATCAATAATTCAGGGGGCTAGTGAAGTTATAGCTTATGGAACAGCAGTAGTAGTTGAATAATATTTATTAAAATAAAAAATAAAGGAGTATGGTGTTAAAATGCCAAACTCCTTTTTATTTATAATTTTTATGATGAAAATGAATTAATGATCTTTGATTTTTTGTTATAAGTTTATTTCACTATTATCGTATTAACTTATAGACTAATTAATTTACTTATTTATTATTCATCTTCATTCTCAATATCTTCATTTATCAAGTTTTTTAAACGGCTTAAGATGACTTTTGTCTCTGCTGTTGTTTCACCAAGTAGTCTTCCTATCTCCTGACAAACACGCATCTGTTTATTTATGACAGTTTGAGCGAGGTTTATAGTATCTTCTTTTATTTGATCATTTCGGATTTTCTTTTCGATTTTTTGTGTAATATCATATGCCATCCAAAGAAATATTTCTTCATCATAAAGCCAAAATATATCTTGGGATAGAGTTTTATTCATATCTTCAATAGGAACTATATTATTATAGATATTTTTATGATTATGTATACAATCATAAAAGGCATCATCGTCAACATACATAAAAATAGGGCAATCTATATAGTCATCATTTTTTATATCAAAAAACTCTTTGGCCTTGCTGTTAAATTCTAAAATATTCATCTCTTTATCTATAAGACCTATTAAAAAAGGTGATGATTCAAATATAGAGTTTGCTATATTTTCAGCTTTTTGTCTCATATAAGGAGAGCACATGTTCACTTCAGAAATATCGTTATAAATTGCAACAGCGTGCTCTCGGCAAGTTTTATATCCACAGCCACCACAGTTTAACTCATCTGTTATAATTGTTTTACCCATAGATTTTAAAATAGAAGTTAATTCATCTTTAGAAGGCTCTTTTAGATATACCTTTTTAGGTGAAAAGATTTTTTCTAGAGGTGTTTTATATAGATAATCTTTATATGGATATTTATCATCAAAGTCTCTATATTTTATTTTGCATTTTTGTCTATAATTTCTTAAATTAATTTCTCTTTCTTGATAAGTTGTGTTGTGATTATCAAGTCCAGAGCCATTTAGACAGCTATGGATACAAGCACTCATCTCAAAGATTGTATTAGTAAAACGACCTTCCTCCAAAGCGTGGAGTATATCTATACAATCGCTTATACCTTCTACAGTTATAACTTTTTTTACTGGATTTTTATCATTTATAATGCGTGTTGTCTGTCCAACTAGCGGAAATAACAATCTATCTTTGCAAATAACATCGAATTCACTTTCTTCAAGTTCGTCCAAATTTATATTTTCGTTTTTTAGCCATTTTTCTAGCTCGGCAAAAGTCAACACAGCATCTACACTTATATCAGTAGAGCCTTCATCTTTTTTAGCAAGACAAGGTCCTATAAATACAACTTTTGTGTCGGTATGGTATTTACTTTTCATAAGTCTAGTATGACATAAAAAAGGAGATACGATAGGGATTAGGTTTTTTGTAAATTGGGGAAAGTGCTTTTCGATTAAGTTATTTATAGTCGGACAAAAACTAGTAAAATAATTTTGACCATCATCTAAATCTGCATACTTATTATATTCTTCTAATACAGGATTAGTTGCAATTACAGTTTCTTCAACATATGTAAATCCCAGCTTTTTTAATGCAGTGGGGATTTTGTGACTGTTTTCGCCGAATATAGATACAAAGCTAGGTGCTATAGAAACAGCGATTTTATTTTTATTCTTTAAGAATAACTTGATTTTTGATACTTCAGATTTTAATATTGATTTCTTTTGAGAACAAGCCTTAGAACACTCATTGCATACAATGCATCTTTCTTTTAAAATCTGTGCTTGCTCATTTTTAAATTTAATTGCATTGACAGGACACACACGAGCACAAGCATAACAGCTCTTGCATTTTGTTTTTCTAAAATTAACATACCACATAAGTTTTCCTCCAAGGATATAAAATTTTCCCAACCTCAGAGCATTATAGTTTTTAAATAACCCCAAATAAAGACAGCCTCTAAATAGATAATATATTTCAATTATACTATAAATTAAAAATTTAACAATTTCGAAATTGTTATTACCGTATAAAAAAATTCACTTTGTTCATATCGCCAACGAATCAAAGATTCCGTTGCTTAAAATTCACTTCGTTCATATCGCCAACGAATCAAAGATTCCGTTGCTTAAAATTAAAAAAGCCAGCATATTTGCTGACTTTAGTTAATTAAGCTTTTTTTACTACTGAAGATTTAAGTTTCATAGCTCCGAAACCATCTATTTTACATTCTATATCATGTCCGTCAGCAGCATCTGGAACTAATCTTATGTTTTTAACTTTAGTTCCTATTTTTATTGAAGAAGAAGCTCCTTTAACTTTTAAGTCTTTAACAACTGTTACAGAGTCTCCGTCGTTTAAAACGTTTCCGTTAACGTCTTTTATTACGTTTTCTTCTTCTTGAGCACTTGGATTCCACTCGTGAGCACATTCTGGGCAAACTAAAAGTGATCCATCTTCATAAGTGTATTCAGAATTGCATTTTGGGCAATTTGGTAAATTTTCCATTATAAGGTCCTCCTAAAATTTGAGTATTCGAAATTATATAATACCATAGCATAGGTTTTACTTCAAATAATAATTTATGCTATATAGTAAATTATATTTATTTTATGAAATACAAATATTATATTTAATAGTATTTTAAATAATATTTTATAAAACTTAAATATAATCTTGTATAACTTTCCAATCTTCAACTAATTTTTCAAGTGAAAATCTAGCATTTGCAGGGCTAGTAGAAGGAAGCTTAATAGCTTTTAAGTTTGTATTTTTTTCACAATACTTTTTATAAAGCTCAAATGACTTTCCACCATTACAAAATATCTGTTTTATATCGCAAGTATCTATAATTTTGTTTAAATCATTGGCAACTACATTTTTTATACTGCTATCACTAGAACCTTCAATATCACAACTCGCAATAACATCCCAAAGAGCAATATTATTATCTAATAAAAAATCTTTCTTTTCATCTATAGTAATAGGTGTATCTTTATCTAATACTGATGATAAAACCTTCCAAAATCTATTTTGTGGGTGATGATAGAAAAATTGACTTTCTCTAGATTTTACTGATGGGAAAGAGCCTAAAATCAATATTTTAGAATTTTGGTTGTAAATTGGAGGAATTTCATGTTTTACGTTTTCCATATTAAAAATCCTTTCTAAAATAATAAATCTTAATTTAATAATACAAGCTATTGATAAAGTGTCAAGATGGGTGATTTTTAGGATTTGGTAAATATAACTAAATGACAAAAAACGATAAACTTTGACAAAACTTAGTTAAATAATGTAAAATAGAAAAATGGGTATATTTTCAAAGATAGATAAAATATATGAAATGATATATCCATAAAAAGATATTAGGAGAGAAGAGTATGAGTATAAACAAAAATTACATTGTAGCAACTGCTATGATGGCATCAGTAGCTTTACCATTGATGAATGTATCACATGTAGATGCTGCTACTGATATGAGAACTGTTACGGCTTCATCACTAAATTTTAGATCAGGGCCATCGACTAGTCATAGCATAATTGGCTCATTACAAAAAGGACAACAAGTAGAGTACATAAGCGAATCAGGAAGTTGGGCAAAAGTAAAATATAATGGAGTTACAGGATATGTACATGGAGATTATTTAACAAAAAGTACATCGACTGGTATATCAACAAGCCAAGGTACTACTCAATATGTAAATTCAACATCAGGGCTTAACGTTAGAAGTGGAGCTGGAACAACTTATTCTAAATTAGGTACACTTGAATACAAAGAAAAAGTAACAGTGTTATCTACATCTAATGGATGGGCAAAAATAAACTACAATGGTCAAACTGGATATGTAAGTAGTTCATACTTACAAACTACAGTACCAGGTGGTACAACTAGTGAAAATAATAATAGTAGTACAACAACTACTGTTAAATATGTAAATGCAACATCAGGACTTAATGTTAGAAGTGGAGCTGGAACAAGCTATTCTAAAATAGGTTCATTAGATTATAAAGAAAAAGTAACAGTATTATCTACATCTAATGGATGGGCAAAAATAAACTACAAAGGACAAGCTGGATATGTAAGTAGTTCATATTTACAAAGTACAGTTCCAAGTGGTTCAACTAGCAACAGTGGAAGCAACAACTCTGTATCAGCAAGTGCTAGTTCTGTAATAGCATATGCAAAAACTTTATTAGGTAAACCATATGTATGGGGTGCTCAAGGGCCAAACAGTTTCGACTGTTCAGGATTTACATACTATGTATTTAAAAATAAAGCTGGTATAATACTTCCAAGAACATCAAGTGCACAAAGTAAATATGGAACATATGTAAGTAGAAACAACTTAAGAGCTGGAGATTTAGTATTCTTTGATACTAATGGAGCAAATAATGGACAAGTTTCACATGTTGGATTATACATAGGAAATGGACAAATGATACATGCATCTTACAGCCAAAAGAAAATAGTTATTGATAACTTCAATAGTAGCTATTTTAAAAGAACTTTTGTAAACGGAAGAAGAGTTTTATAAGACGAAATTTCGTTATAAAAACATAATTGATAAAAATAATTGATTAACTTATAAATTTAATTTAGTGAATTAGCGGTATAACAAAACTTTGTTATACCGCTTTTAATATATTTAAATTAAAATATGTAAAAGGATGTTTTCAAACGATAAAAACTATGGAGTTAATCTATAGTTTGGATATAAAAGAACAAAATAATGAAATAAAGTAAAAAAATGTAAAAATACAATTGACAAATATTATATACACATACTATAATGAATACATAGAAAATTAAGTTACAAAATTTATGTTTGAACAACTTAAGTATTGTCATTAAACTAGTGGTGAGTTTATGACAGTTAACTATTCTGTAAATTTTTTCTAACTTAATTCATATTCTACTTTCCCCAAAGTTAGAATTTTTAAAACAATAACGACCCCGTCTTATACTACGGAAGTATAAGACAGATTTTATAGCGACCATGCCCAAATGGTTGCTATTTTTTTGTAAAAAACATGGCAAGAAAACTCACCATGTTTTATTCGTATGTTTTGTGGATAAATGGAATTTGGAATTTTATTAGACATTCGCCTTCATTTACAAAATAAAGTGAAGTATCTAGATATTTTATGAATCCAGGATAGATAGGATTTAGATTTTTAAAGTTTATCCAGTCGATAAGGTTTTCAAAATATTCATCAAAAGTATATTTAGATAATTTTGTTATAGTTTCTATATAACTCGATTCGGGAATAATCAATATATCGTGTAAATCTTTATTTAACTCAAATTCTTCAGGTGTAATTTCTGTATAATAATCTTGGTCGTTTGAAATTTTGCCTAGCTCAAAAAAGTCAAACAGCCCCAAAGAATCAAATTCCTTTCCATAAAATGCAAATACAAATTTATCTATAACTTCTAAGAAATTATGAGAAGTATCTAATAAGTTTTTCTTTGAAATACAGCATTGATTTTCTTTGACTGAATTTTTTATTTTTTTGAAATATCTCGTTTTATATGTTTTTACTAAGGGAACATTGATCATTAAGTTACTAGAATTTACTTCTTGTAAAGTATCTTTAAAAACTTTTTCTATCTTTTTTATTGAGGCTATTTTTTCTAATAGTACTTTGTGGTGATGTTTAAGAATTGTCTGTTGAACCTCAATATCTGAATGTAGTAGTGATTTAATATCGTTTATAGATAAGTCTAAATCACGCAAAGTTTTAATATGATTAATTATTGAGATATCTGCAATAGTATAATACCTATAGCGATTATTTGGATTTTTTTTAGATTGTATCAAACATATTTTATCGTAATATCTCAATGTATCGATAGATAGACCTGTAATTTGTGAAGTCTCACTTATATTAAAAGTTAAATCTTTCATTTGAATGTCTCCTACTAATTATTTAAAAATATTTGTAAAATCAGGTTGACTATGGAGTAACTCCATAGTTTACTATATAAGTATAGAAAAAATAGAAAAATTAGTCAAATTGTAATTGGTTATATTATAATAGTTTTATTTATTTTGTTATTGTTTTAAAATTTCATTTTGGGGAAAGTGAATATGTTTTGTGCGGGGAAGGTTGTATCTTTATGATACAGCCTTCTATTAGTTTTAGAGAAAAATTATATTATAAGTCTTTGAATAAATATATTATTGGTGTAAAATATATCTAAATAAAAATTATTTATTAATTATATTAAATAATATAAAATTACCGCTTGGTAAAATAAAAAATTGGGAGATAGATATGAAGAAGAATTACGACATAATAGCATTCGATTTAGACGGAACAATAACTGCTTCTGATAGAGGTATAACTAACTCTATGAAGACAGCCCTTAGACATTTTGGGATAGAAAAAGATGCAGAGTCATTAAAAAGACATATAGGTCCATCATTAACAGAGACTTTCAGAGAATATGTAGGTGATGACGAAGAACAAATACAACTAGCAATAAAAAAATATAGAGAATATTATGTTGCTGGAGGTATGCTAGAAAACGAAGTATATGAAGGTGTGGAAGAAACTCTACAAGAAATAAGAAATAGAGGAAAGAAAATAGTATTAGCATCTTCAAAACCAATGGTATATTGTGAACAAATACTAAAACACTACGGTTTAGACAAATACTTCGATTTTATAGGTGGAAGTAACTTAGATGAAACTCGTTGTAAAAAAGTAGAAGTTATATCTTTCTCACTAGAAAATATAGGAGAAAATCCAGGAGCAAACGTGCTTATGGTTGGGGACAGAGAGTACGACATATTAGGAGCAAAACAATTAGAAATGGACTCAGTAGGTGTTTTATTCGGATATGGAAACAAAGACGAATTACAAGAAGCTGGGGCTACTTATATAATAGATAAAATGACTGATCTTTTAGAGATAGTTTAATTTATATACAAAAGTGTAGGTTTATATATATAAATTTACACTTTTTCTATACTATAAAATATATAAAAGAAGGTGTTTTATATGATACAACCAGAAGTTAATTATGACGAAAAAAGCGTTTTTTACATAGATGATATTATAAGTGGATTATTTGAAGATGAGGCAGTATTTCTTGATGAAAAGTCGCTTGATTTTAAAGATTGTAGATTTAATAAAATGGTATTTGCAGAATCAAAAATGATAAAATCAGATTTTACAAATGTGATTTTTGAAAAATGTGATTTATCGAATGTGGATTTTACAGATTCGTCAATACACAGAGTAATATTTAAAGACTGCAAGATGACAGGTGTGAATATGGTTGATTGCAGCCTAAAATACATACAAATAATAAACTCAAAGTGCGATTATTTAAATTTGAGTTTTTCAAAACTAGAAGAAGCGGCATTTAAAGAAAGCCAGCTTATTTCAAGTGTATTAAATGAATGTAAATTAAAAAAAGTAAAGTTTGATAATTGTAATTTGTCAAACAGCGAAATATTTAATACTAAATTAAAAGGTATAGATTTTTCCACTTCAAATATACAAGGTGTATCTTTTAATTTAGATAACCTAAAAGGTTGTAAATTAAATACATATCAAGCGATAGATATATCAAAACTTTTAGGCATAATAATAAAAGATTAATTATTTTTTACTTTTTTATGATTTTTAATATAAAAATAAGTAATAGTTACAGGCAATAATATTATTAAAATTATTTCTAAAATTAATAAACACAATATATAATGATTGCCACATATTATGCCTAGAGGAAGAAAAACTATACTACTAGACATCCAATATGAACCTAAATTTTGGTGGATTTTTGCCCAAATTTCATTATCCATAAAATACACAGGTATTTTAATAGAAAATGTTGAGTTACGAGTACAATTTGAGAAAATATATCCTAAAAATATAAAAATAAAACATATTATACAGCTCAGCAAATTATAAAAATTGAATTTAGATAAAAAATCTTCTCCTTTAAGTGAAATAAATAATTCGAGCATGCTCAAAAGATTTATCGATATAAGGAATAACATAGTTGCAGCATCGCTTACGTTTTTTTCTGATTGTGATTCAAATTTTTCAACAAATACCCTAGGTTTAAAATAAGTAAAAGCCGCTAGTAAAAATGGAATTATTAGTACTTTTCCTTTATGGTCCCAGTTTGCAATTTCTCCTACAGTTGTGTAATGGGAGGGAACTTGCTCTGGAATATAAGTATATATAAAAAGAGTTATAATCAGCGGTGCAAACCCAACCAAGTAATATATAGATTTTTTAAATAAAAGTTTTTTATTTTTACTTTGCATATATAATGTATTCCTCCAAATATTATAATATTATTTATTATAATATATCTTAAAAAGAAATACATTAAAAAATATAAAATTAGTACAGTATAGGAGACATCAAAAATGTTTAAACAAATATCTAATGAATTATTAAATTTTATAAAAAACAGCCCAAGCTGTTACCACGCAATAGATAACATGAAACAGATCTTAGATGAAAATGGATTTTGTGAAGTTGTAGAAGGCAAAAATTGGACGATTAAAGAAGGCGGAAAATACTATGTAATTAGAAATAATTCGTCATTAATAGCATTCAAAATTCCAAATAAAGACTTTAAAGGATTTAATATAGTATCGAGCCACAGTGATTCGCCTACTTTCAAAATAAAAGAAAACCATGAAATTGAAGTTGATAAAAAAATGGTTAAACTTAATGTTGAAAAATACGGTGGGATGATATTTTCAACTTGGTTTGATAGACCACTTTCAGTAGCAGGTAAAATCGTCGTAAGAGAGGGAAATAAGTTTGTATCTAAATTAGTTAATATAGATAGAGATTTAGTTATTATCCCTAATTTAGCAATACACTTTAATAGAAATATAAATGATGGATATAAATACAATGCTCAAAACGATATGTTGCCGTTGTTTGGAGATATAAATGCAAAAGGAAGACTAATGTCATTAGTTGCACAAAATGCAGGCGTATGTGAAAAAGATATCTTAGGTAGTGACTTATTCCTTTATAACAGAATGAGCGGGAGTATATGGGGTGCTGATGAAGAGTTTATATCTTCACCAAAGTTAGACGACCTTCAATGTGCTTTTTCATCATTAAAAGGATTCTTAGCTGGAGAAAACAAAGATACAGTACAGGTATGTGTTGTATTTGATAATGAAGAAGTGGGAAGTCTTACAAAACAAGGTGCAGAGTCGACTTTCTTATCAGACACATTAAAAAGAATCAACAACACTATGGGAAGAGATGAGCAAGATTTTTATAAAGCAACAGCAAACAGCTTTATGATATCTGCTGATAATGCACATGCAGTTCATCCTAATTATGCGCAAAAGTCAGACCCAACAAATAGACCGTATATGAATGAAGGAATCGTTATAAAATTCAATGCAAACCAAAAATACACTACTGATTCAGTATCAGCAGCTATATTTAAAAGTCTATGTGAAGAAGTTGATGTACCTTATCAAGTATTTACGAATAGATCAGATATGGCAGGAGGTTCAACACTTGGAAATATTTCAAATTCACAAGTATCACTAAATAGTGTAGATATTGGACTAGCACAACTTGCTATGCATTCATCATATGAAACAGGTGGAATAAAAGATACATATTACTTAGTTAAAGTTATTGAAAACTTCTACAACAGTTCTATAATTCAAGAGGATTGTGGAGTTCTTAGCATAAATAAATAAATAAGTTCAAACTAAATATATTTTAGTAGATAATAAATAATAAAAGTTAGAAAAAATACTAATATTTACTTTGGCTAAATAAAAAATGCTATAATATATATGACAAATATTACAAGGGGGAATTCAAATGGATTTATTTGAAGCATTAAAAGGAAGAAGAAGTGTTCGTTCATATAAAGATGAACAAATAAAAGATGAAGAACTAAATAAAATATTAGAAGCAGGTGAATATGCTGCAACAGGAATGGGAAGACAGTCTCCAAAAATGATAGTAGTTCAAGATAAAGAAACTATAGCACAATTATCAAAAATGAACGCTAAAGTATTTGGAAAAGAAGACATGGATCCATTTTATGGAGCACCAACAGTAGTTGTTGTGCTAGCAGACAAAAATATGCCAACATGCGTAGAAGATGGAAGCTTAGTAATGGGCAACTTAATGAACGCAGCTTATGGATTAGGAGTAGGTTCTTGTTGGATTCACAGAGCAAAAGAAGAATTTGAAAGTGAAGAAGGTAAGGCACTTCTTAAAAAATGGGGCGTAGAAGGAGATTACATAGGAGTTGGCCACTGTATATTAGGATATGCAAAAGACGAACCAAAACCAGCAGCACCTCGTAAAGAAGGATATGTAGTTAGAGTTTAATAATTTAAGTTTAATATATGAAATGGATTTCGATTTTCGAAATTCATTTTTTTAATTCTAAGGAAATTATAATGTTTAGAACAAACTGCTTGTGGTGTATAATATAAATAGTTTTTTTTACTACAATGATTAAAAAGTAGTTCATAAAATTTTGATAAAATACATTTTAATAAATAAAAATGTTAAAAATAAAACATACGGGATTATGAAAAAACAGAAAGGGTTTAATTATGACAAAAAAACTTTTTTACAATGGAGATATATTAACTCTTGAAGATGAATTATATGCAGAAGCTGTTTTAGTAGAAGACGGAAAAATTAAAGCAGTAGGAAAAAAAGAAGAACTTACAAATCAAAATGAAGATGCTGAGATGATAGACTTAGAAGGAAAGACTTTAATGCCATCATTTATAGATGCACACAGTCACTTCTTCGGATATGCAAACAGCAAATTACAAGTATCACTAGAAGATGCAGTTGATTTTGAAGATATAGCAAATAGAATAAAAACTTTTATAGAAAAAAACAACGTTCCAGAAGGTGTGTGGATAAGTGCGAATAACTTTGACTACAACACATTAGCAGAGAAAACTTACCCGAGAATAGATTTTTTAGATGAAGTTGTGCCAAACAATCCACTTATAATATCAAATAAATCTGGACACAACGGACTTGTTAACTCTCTTGGGATGAAGGAATTAGGAATAACAATAGACACTCCAGACCCAGAAGGTGGAGTAATATTTAAAGAAAATGGCAAACTTAACGGATACCTTGAAGAAAATGCATTTATAAACAACGTTCAAAGAGTTCCAATGGCATCAACAGAAGACCTTATGAAAGCAGTGCTTAAGGCACAAGATGACTATGCATCTTACGGAATAACAACAATGCAAGAAGGTATGGTAGTTCCTCTATTAGCAGACTTACTAGGATATATGGCACATGCGAAGATGATGAAAATAGACTACATAGCATATGTAGATATAAGAGAAAGAGAAAAAATCTTTGCGAAACTTCAAGGATGCATAAATAAATACAATAACCACCTTAAAATAGGAGGATTCAAAACTTTCCTAGATGGTTCACCACAAGCTAGAACTGCTTATATGAGAACTGACTATCAAGGTGAAGAAGGATACAGAGCTTATCCAGTTATGAGTGGAGAAGAATTAGAAAGCTTAATTGAAATAGCATTAAAAGAAAATATGCAAATATTAGCTCACTGTAATGGAGATGCAGCTGTTGCTCAATATTTAGAACAATATAAAAAAGCAAAAGAAAACTTAAATACAGATAATGATATAAGACCAGTTATAGTACATGCTCAACTTATGGGGCTTGATCAATTGCCAGAAGTTAAAAAACTAGGAATGATACCATCATTCTTCGTGGCTCACGTTTACCATTGGGGCAACATCCACGTTCAAAACTTCGGACTGCAAAGAGCGAGCCAAATATCTCCTGCAAAAGCAGCATTAGATTTAGGAATTAAATTTACATTCCACCAAGACGCTCCAGTTATCGAGCCAAACATGCTTGAAACTATATGGATAGCTTGTAACAGAAAAATGAAAGACAACACAGTATTAGGTGAAGATCAAAGAATACCAGTACTTGCTGCTATAGAAGCAGTTACAAAAAACGCAGCTTATCAATATTTTGAAGAAGATATAAAAGGAACAATAAAAGAAAATAAATTAGCCGACTTAGTAATACTTGATAAAAATCCATTAAAAGTCGACGTAGACGATATAAGAAACATAAAAGTATTAGAAACTTTCAAAGAAGGAAACTCTATATATAAAGCGTAGAAATAATAAATTATATTTTTAAAAAATAAGGGATATATATAGATATAATTTATAAAATTAAAAATAAAATATCAACAAATAATAATTTCAATAAAAAGAGCTCAATTTGCTTTAGTAAAGGAGCTCTTTTTATATGGGAAGATAATTTACATCTCTTTTAAAATTTTACAAATAATGTATAATTAGATATAACTTAATTCTATTAGACATACATACTATAAAAATGGAAAAATACTTTATATTATATCGCTAAAAGGAATTTATATTGTAAATGAAGAAAACATAATTGATTATATAAAAAAGAGGTGGATTAAGATGTTTGATAAAGCTTATGTTACAAAAGATATTGAACAAATGAAGCTAGATGACAGAAATTTTCCTAATATAATTGAATTAGGTTTTACAAGCCATGGTAGTGATTTATGTGGGGTTATGTTGACACCGCAAGGAAAGGGACCTCACCCAACAGCAATACTATTGCATGGGTTTCCAGGATATGACGACCCGATAGATTTAGCTCATGCTCTTAGACGATGCGGTATGAATATACTGCGATTTCATTATAGGGGGAGTTGGGGTGTAAAAGGTAGTTTTTCATTTAGTAATTGTATGGAAGATGTAAAAAGTGCTATTGATTTTTTGACAGATGAAAAGTCAGTAAAAGAATTTGACATAGATACAAATAATTTATTTTTAATAGGGCATAGTATGGGCGGTTTCTTAACTTTAAATTACGCATGTGATAAAAGGATAAAGGCATCTGTTGCGATAAGTCCATATGATTTTGGGCTTATTGGGAAAATAGGCAATTATAATCAAAAGGAAAAAGACGAGGCATTTGAGATGTATAAGACAGCACTAGTACCATTAAACAATACAAGTGCAGAAATACTGATGCAGGAATGTCTTGATAATGGGGATAAGTGGAACCTTCCAGATAAGGCAAAATCTCTATCTAATGAAGAAATACTGATAACTATAGCAAGTAGAGATGTTGTGAGCAAAAGATATTTGCATCACGATATTTTAGCAAGTGAGATTAAAAAATATAATAATAATTTGACTGAAAAGTTTATTGATACAGACCACTCTTATTCTGACAAGCGAATTTTGTTGGCAAAGACTATTGCTCAGTTTTTAGAACAACAAATAAATAAAAAATAAATTAAAAACTACAGATAAATCAGCATGTATCTATCTTAAAAAAGTAATATGCAATACGGAATATAATTTGAGGATGTGAAAAAATGAAAGTTGCTTTAATTGCTCCATTATATACAGCAAATATTGTAAAGGATATTGTAGACAAAAATATAGTTGATATAGATTTAGATATTATAGTTTATAGCAATTATTTAAAAGCGGTTGAAATAGTAAAAAAATCACAAAAAAAGTATGATGCTCTGATGTTTGCAGGAGTAGTCGTATATAAATTTGTAAAATTATACGTAAAGGAAGAATGTATATGGGGATATTTCCCTTTGCATGAAAGCTCCCTATCATCTGCTTTATTAAAAGGATTATATGAAAACAAAAATATAAAAAATCTGAGTATAGATACATATTCTAAAGAGTTGATTAAAGAAGTTTATAATAGTATCGGTATAGATATGGATGAAGTAAACCTTATGCTTTATAATGTAAAATTCAATAATAAAAATACGACTGAAGATGCACTTAATTTTCATAGGAATAACTTAAAAAATGACGAAAATGTATGTATTGTGACATCATTAAGTGATGTAAATAAACAATTTGACTCAGATGGAATAGATAATTATATGGCTATCCCGACAAAGAGTATTATAATAGAGAGTTTCCAAAATATATATCTAAGATATATAGCTAAAATAAATACTAATTGTAGGGTTGTAGCTATATTTGTTCATATAGATTTTCCTGATGACTACTCTATAATAAGTCGAAATGAGTATTATTATATTAAAGAAAAAAATAAAGTCACAGAATTGATTTATGAGTTTGCAAATAAGATAGAGGCTGCTGTTATCGAATTTAGTTATAATACATATATATTGATTTCGACAAAGACAATATTAGAAACAGAGACAGAGAATTATACAAATATAGAACTTTTAAAATCTATTGAAGACAACTCATTAAACAGAATTTCTATGGGTATTGGATATGGAAAGACAGCTAGTGAGGCAAAATATAAGGCTAATGAAGCTATTATAAAGGCCAAACGATGTAAAAATGAGAATGTTGCATATATAATTTATGAAGATGGAAAGGCTATAGGACCTATAAAATCTAAAAATAAAGAGAGAAGTGAAGTTAAGATAGACGATAGATTGATGAAAATAGCTCAAATAACAAATGTAAGTGTGAAGAAGATACTTTGTTTTTATAATGCAATAAATACATGTAAAAAAGATAGGTTTACAGCAGAGGAATTGTCAAAGCAGTGTGATATGTCTTATAGAACAGTAAATAGAACGATTAATAAGTTAGAAAAGTACGGATATATTGAGGTGGTTGGGAAACATTTTGAAGATGGATCAGGTAGACCGAGAAGAATAATAAAATTTAATATATAGGCTCTTAAATAATAAAATTAAAGCCATAATCAAAAAAGATATATTATATGTTGATTAAACATTGTAATATGTCTTTTTTTATTTAAAAAATAAAGTTTATAAATTATTTATAAAAAAATGAAAATTTCGTGTATTTATTTAATTTATAAATATTTACAAATGTATAATGAAATTATGATTTTATATACAAATGTAAAGTTTATACAAATAATATAAAAAATAAAATCTAAATCTTAAGTTACAGTATTTTCAATAATTTAAATATAGATAAAGATAAAATAATATATCGAAGTTAAGAAAAATTAGGTGATATTTGTCTAATTAAGGACATTTTACTGACATTTTAAAGTCAAATACAATAATTTATAATAGTATATAAATTTAAATATAAAATTAAAATTTAATTAAAAATAAACATTTTAGGGGGACATTTATGAATCAAAAACTAAATGAGTTATGGGAAAAACATCATAAAAGAGTTTATGATATTAGACATCAACTTCATATGAATCCAGAATTGGGATTTCAAGAGTATGAAACTTCTAAATTAATAGCAACTGAGCTTGAAAATTTAGGAATTGAAGTTACTAGAAATGTTGCAAAAACAGGTGTTGTAGGCTTAATAAAAGGTGAACATCCTGGAAAAACTGTAGCACTTAGAGCAGATATAGATGCGTTAAGTATCAATGAAGAAACAGATTTTGAATTTAAGTCAAAAGTTCCAGGCGTAATGCACGCATGTGGTCACGATGGACACACAGCAAGTCTTTTAGGTGTTGCAATGATGTTAAATGAGATGAAAGATGAGCTACATGGTGATGTAAAATTAATATTCCAACCAGCTGAAGAAGTTGAAGGTGGGGCATTACCTATGATAAAAGAAGGCGTTTTAGAAAATGTCGATGCAGTGTTTGGTGGACATCTATGGGGAGCTATTAAAGAAGGAAAAATAGGAGTTAGACATGGAGCTTTAATGGCATCACCAGATATATTTACTATAAAAATAATCGGAAAAGGCGGTCATGGTGGAGTACCTCATGCAAGTGTTGACCCAGTTCCAGTAATGGCTCAAATTATAAGTGCATTACAAACGATAGTAAGTAGAAAAAATGATCCAACAAATCCACTTGTAATATCTTGTTGCAATGTTCATGCAGGTGAATGTCACAATGCTATACCAACAGAGGCAGTAATCCAAGGAACTGTAAGAACATTAAACAACGAAACTAGAGATTTTGCAGAAAAAATGATGGAGCAACTCGTAAAAGGTATTGTCGAGTCACAAGGTGCAACTTATGAATTTGAATTTATAAGACAATTCCCACCGCTAATAAATGACAACGAAGCGACAGATATAATAGAAGCATCTGCTAAAAAAGTAGTAGGAAGTGAAAATGTATTTGAAATTCCAGCACCGAGTATGGGTGGAGAGGACTTTGCATTTTTTGCACAAGAAAGACCTGCATCATTTGTATTTGTAGGAATGGCAGAAGATGAAGAAAATCCAATACTACATCACAACTCTAAGTTTAAATGGGAAGATAGAAATATGAAGAACTTAGCACAAACTTTAGCTCAAGTTGCTATAGATTATTTAAATCAAGAAAATGATGAAAGTGATGATTTGGAATTTGAAATGATAGCATTTTAATAAATGAAAATTATTTTATATATAAGTGGAGGAGTACATTTGGAATTAAGAAAAGAGAAAGAAGTTGTAAAAAAACCAAGTTTATTTATGAGGTTTTTAAATAGGGTCGAAATAGTGGGGAATAAATTGCCTGACCCAGTAACTATATTTGTTATTTTATGGTTTTTAATTATAGGGATATCAGCTATAGTAGCTAATTCAGGTGTTACAGCGGTTCACCCAGGTACTGGCGAAACTGTTGCAGCAGTAAACTTACTATCAAAAGAACAAATGCAATTATTTTTAAAAAATGTAGTTAGTAACTTTACAAGCTTTGCGCCATTAGGATTAGTTTTAGTTACGATGCTTGGTGCAGGACTTGCTGAAAAAGTTGGTATGATGGAATCATTATTAAAATCATTTGCGGGTAAAATACCGCCACAACTTGTTACAGCAACTACTATATTAGTAGGGATAGTAGCAAACTGTGTTGCAGATGCAGGGTTTGTTGTATTCCCACCGTTAGCAGCATTAATATATTTAGGAATAGGTAGACATCCATTAACAGGTATGTTTGCAGCTTATGCAGGTGTTGCTGCAGGTTTCTCTGCTAATATAATAATATCAATGTCAGATGCATTAGTTGCAGGATTTACTATACCAGCAGCACAAATCATAGAGGCATCATATACAAGTACACCAGCGATGAACTACTATTTCTTATGTGCATCATCTGTATTATTAACAGTAGTAGGTACATTTGTAACTGAAAGATATATAGCACCTCGTTTTGATGGAACTCCATATGAAGATACTGGATATGATGCAACAGCAGAAGTTACAGGTAAAGAAAAGAAAGCTTTAAAATATGCAGGATTAAGTGTATTAGTATTTGTTGTAATAGTAGTAGCATTATGTATAGGGCCAAATGCATTTATGGCTGATACAGAGACAGGTTCATTAGTATCATCAAATTCAACACTAATGGCTGGTATGGTACCACTTATAACATTATTATTCTTTATACCTGGTGTTGTATATGGTGTTGTTGCAGGAAAAATCAAAAGTGATAAAGATGTTGCAGCATTATTATATGATTCAATTTCAGGGATGGGTTCTTACATAGTATTAGCTTTTGCAGCTGGACAATTTTTAGCATTATTCAACGCATCTAACTTAAGTTCATTACTTGCGATAATCGGTGCAGAGTGGTTAGAAAATGTCGGATTAACAGGTCCAACATTAATAATTGCATTTGTTTTATTCTCAGGTGTAATAAACTTATTTGTTGGAAGTATGTCTGCAAAATGGGCTATAATGGCACCAATATTTGTGCCGATGTTTATGTTATTAGGTTATTCACCAGCATTAACTCAAATAGCATATAGAATAGGGGATTCAATAACTAACCCAATATCTCCTATATTTACATATTTCCCAGTTATACTTGCATATGCTAAAAAATATGACAAAGACATGGGAATCGGTACAATTATGTCGGCTATGTTACCATATTCATTGGTATTTGCAATAGCTTGGATATTATTACTACTAGTGTTTATAGTATTTAACTTGCCATTAGGAATCGGTGGAAGTATATATAGGACTATGTAGGAAATTAATCTGATTTATAAACTTAAAATTAGAATACTTATTACATTTTAAAGAGCTATATCAGATTTGAGATAGCTCTTTAATTCAATTTAACAAAAATATAATTTAATCAACAGATAATATATGTATAATTAAAAAAGAAGAATTATTATAGCAAAATTGATTTAGGAAATGAGGTATAAAAAATGGAGGCAATATTAAAAGTGGATATAAAAGAATTGGCAAGAGAATATAGAGATTATGTTATATCTCTTAGAAGACATTTTCACCAATACCCAGAGCTTAGTTTAGAAGAATTTGAAACTAGTAAAAAAATAAAAGAAGAATTAGAAAAAATGGGGATAGAATATGTAAGTGCTGGAGGGACTGGTGTTATAGCTGATATAAAAGGAAGCAAACCAGGAAAGACGATAGCATTAAGAGCAGATATGGACGCACTACCAGTTGAAGAACTTACAGAGTGTGATTTTAAATCAAAAATAGATGGAAATATGCATGCTTGTGGACACGATTCACATATGGCGATGCTTTTAGGAGCAGCAAAAATACTTAATGGAATGAGAGATCAAATAAACGGTACAGTTAGATTAATATTCCAACCAGCAGAAGAAAACGCAAAAGGTGCACCTGCAATGATAAGAGATGGAGCAATTGACGGTGTCGACAGTATATTTGCAATACATATATGGGCACAAATTCCTGTAGGTAAAGTTTCACTAGAAGCTGGGCCAAGAATGGCATCAACAGATTGGTTCTATATAGATGTAAAAGGTAAGGGTGGACACGGTTCACAACCAGAAAACTGTATAGATGCTGTTGTTGCAAGTTCTGCAATAGTTATGAACTTACAGACATTAGTAAGTAGAGAGACAAGACCGCATAATCCGTTAGTTCTTTCAATAGGATTATTACATTCAGGAACTAGATTAAACGTTATAGCGGAAGAGGGTCGTATGGAAGGAACGACTAGATGTTTTGACCCTGAGCTTAGAAAACAACTTCCTATAAAAATGGAGAGAATAATAAAAAACACTGCTGAGGCATTTGGAGCAACAGCAACATTAGAATACGACTTTGCAGGTTCAGCAGTAGTAAACGACGAGAGATGCTCAGAAATTGGACAAGCCTCTGTTGAAAAAATACTAGGCAAAGATGGAAACTACCAATTTGAAAAAGTTACAGGTGGAGAAGATTTCTGTTTTTATTTAGAACAAATTCCAGGAGCATTAGCATTTGTAGGATGCAAAAATGATGAAAAGCAATGTTGTTATGCCCATCACAATGGAAGATTTGCAATAGATGAAGATAGTTTAGAAATAGGTACTGCATTATATGCTCAATATGCAATTGATTTTTTAAATAAATATGAAAAATAATTATCTTATATAATAAAATATAAAAACATATAAATTAGACTTTACAATTGTTTTGAAATATTAAAATTGATATACTGAATACTATAATATTTTGACAAAATTTATTTAAATATAGAGGTTTATAAAGTGTAAAAATTCTCTATAAACTATCTAATATATGTCAAAATAAGAACTTAAAGGGGTTACATATAGGAGGATAAGATGTTTGAGAATTTAAAAGCTTCAGATCCTGAAATATATGCAAGTATGAAGAGGGAATTAGAAAGACAACAAAGAAACATAGAGCTAATTGCTTCAGAAAATATAGTTTCAGTTCCAGTTATGGAGACAATGGGGAGTCATTTAACTAATAAATATGCAGAAGGATATAGTGGTAGAAGATATTATGGTGGATGTGAATATATAGATGAGATAGAAACATTAGCTATAGATAGACTTTTAGAAATATTCGGTGGAGAACATGCAAATGTCCAACCACATTCAGGTGCTAATGCAAACTTAGCAGTTTATTTTGCAATGCTTAAACCAGGGGATAAAGTAATGGGGATGAATTTATCTCAAGGTGGTCACCTAACTCATGGTTCACCGGTTAATATATCAGGGAAGTACTTTGATTTTACTGAATATGGTGTAGGAGAAGATGGAAAAATAGATTATGATGAAGTTAGAAAAACTGCATTAGAAGTTAAACCAAAAATGATAGTTGCTGGGGCGAGTGCATACCCTAGAGAAATAGATTTTAAAAAATTTAAAGAGATAGCAGATGAAGTAGGGGCTTATTTAATGGTAGATATGGCCCATATAGCAGGTCTTGTGGCTGCTGGTCTTCATCAAAATCCAGTAGAAGTTGCAGATTTTGTAACTACTACAACACATAAAACATTGAGAGGGCCTCGTGGTGGAGTTATAATTTGTAAAGAGAAATACGCAAAAGCAATCGACAAAGCCGTATTCCCAGGAATACAAGGTGGTCCACTTGAACATATAATTGCTTCAAAAGCAGTTTGCTTTAAAGAAGCACTACAACCTGAATTTAAATCTTATCAAACTCAAGTTGTAAAAAATGCTAAAAAGTTAGCAGAAGAATTAGATAAAAGAGATTTTAAATTAGTTTGTGGAGGAACTGACAACCACTTACTACTATTAGATTTCACAAATAAAAATATAACAGGAAAAGAAGCAGAAAAACTACTAGATGAAGCATATATAACAGTAAATAAAAATGCTATACCAAACGACCCATACGGAGCAAATGTTACAAGTGGTATAAGAATAGGTACACCAGCAGTAACAACAAGAGGTATGGTAGAAGAAGATATGGAAGTAATTGCAGAAGCTATAGATTTATGCTTAACTCATAAAAATCAAGACAAAGCTAGAGAATTAGTAATAGGTCTTACTAAAAAATATCCATTATATGAGGAATATAATTTAATGGACTAAAAATCTTGAGACTATAAAATCTCCCTTTTTGCAGATAAATATATTTGCTAGGAGGGAGTATTTTTATGTTTAAACAAGAAAAAAGCAAGAATTTAATTTTATCAAGCATGATACAATAAAAAAGGAGGTGAAGTTTATGAAAACGGGAAGTCAGATTCAAAGTCGTGTTAGTGAATATGCTAAGAAAGATATTTCACAAATGTATAAGGATTTTAATATAAGTGATGATGGGTATAATCAACAACAAGTTCGTTTTAATAGAGATATATACGGTCTGAATATTGATGATAAGAAAATAGAAACTACTTTATATAGATTTTTTAGATCTTTTAATAATCTTTTCAGTATGATTTTATTAGTTTTAATTTTAGTTTCTTTTTTTACTGATGTGATATTTACTTCTAACTATAGGCGTAACGCAACAACTTGTTTAATGCTAGTTATAATATTCTTAATTAGTGGATTTGTACGATTTATACAAGAAATGCGTTCAAAAAAAGCGGTTGATTCATTGATTGAACTTATTAATATAAATGTTCAGACACGCAGAAATGGAAAGTGGCAAGAAATTTCATCAAATGAATTAGTTGTGGGAGATAGAGTGAAATTTTATGCTGGAGATAGAATACCAGCAGATATACGACTTATAAAGTCTAATGAACTATTTATTTCTCAATCTATGTTAACTGGAGAGAGCATAGTAATTGAAAAAAATACTGACATAGTAGATAAAAAAGAAAGTATAAGTTTAAATGATTACAACAATATTGTTTTTTCAGGCTCTTTAGTTATTGGTGGAATTGGAGAAGGAATTGTACTAGCAGTAGGCAAAGAAACTGTTTATGGAGAAATTAGTAGAGATGTAAATATTCGCAAGAATGGATTTGACAAGGGGGCAAATTCGATAGCAGGTGTATTAATTAAATTTATTGCTATTTTAGTACCTTTTGTATTTATTTCATGTGGATTAGTTCAAGGTAACTGGCTATCAGCATTTTTATTTTCATTATCAGTAGCAGTAGGATTAACACCGGAGATGCTTCCTATGGTCATAAATGCCTGCCTTGCAAAGGGAAGTTCTGTTATGGGGAAAAAGGATACCATTGTAAAAAATATTAATGCAATGCAGGGCTTTGGAAGTATGGATGTTCTTTGTGTCGACAAAACAGGAACATTAACTGGAGATAAAATAGTTTTAGAATATTATATAGATATTTTGGGAAATGAAAACAAACAAGTATTAGAGTATGCTTATTTAAATAGTCTATATCATACAGGTGTTAAAAATCATTTAGATGATGCGATTTGCCATGTTGAAAGAATGCCGAATTTTAATTATTTAGAACTATTAAAGAAGTATAAGAAATTGGACGAGTTACCATTTGATTATAATAGAAAATATGTTAGCGTATTGTGTGAAAATAACATAAATGAAAAATCGAATTTAAATAATAAAAATTTATTGATTGTAAAAGGCGATGTTGAGACAGTATGCAAAAAATGTACATATGCTGAATATAGAGGTGAAGTTTATCCCATGGATATACAAAGTGTTCATCATATTATTGATGAAATGCAAGAAGATGGGATGAAGGTCATCGCTGTTGCTTATAAAAATATTAATAAAAAGTATATTATGCCAGATGATGAAAATGATTTAATACTACTTGGGTATTTAACATTTTTTGATGCTCCTAAAAAAAGTGCACAAGAAGCAATAGAACAATTAAAAAAATTGAATGTACCTATTAAGGTTTTAACAGGAGATAGCGAAAGGGTTGCTTTATCAGTTTGTAGACGACTAAACTTAGATACAGATAACGTAATCGTTGGAGAAAAACTATCTGAGTTAAAAGATGATGAGTTATCAATATTATGCGAAAAGACAACAATATTTGCACAATTATCTCCTAAGCAAAAGGCAAAAATAATTAAAATTTTACAAGAAAATGGGCATACAGTAGGATTTTTGGGAGATGGAATGAATGATTTACATGCCATATTGCAATCAGACGTTGGAATATCAGCAGAAGGGGCAACAGAGGCATTACAAGAAGCTGCAGATGTAATATTATTAAAAAAGGATTTAAATGTTTTAGAAGAAGGAATATTAGAAGGCCGTAAAGTTTTTGTAAATATGAGTAAGTATATTCGTATTACTGCATCTTCTAATTTTGGTAATATATTAGCTGTAGTTATTGCAAGTGTTTTACTTCCGTTTTTCCCAATGACTTCGATACAATTATTACTTTTAAATTTATTATATGATGTTTTATGTTTGATTCTTCCATGGGATAATGTTGATGAGGAATTATATTGCAAGCCAAGAGATTGGTCGGGCAAAACTTTAGGGCGATTTATGTTGTTTTTTGGACCAATTAGTACAATTTTTGATTTAACAACATTTGCATTTTTATTCTTATGGTTATGTCCAACAATAAGTGGAGGGACATTTACAAGTCTAAATCATGAGTCACAACAAACATTTATTACATTGTTCCAAACAGGGTGGTTTTTGGAATCAATGTGGTCTCAAGTTTTGATTTTATATTCATTGCGTTCAAAGAAAATACCATTTATACAAAGTAAACCAGCCAAACCAGTTATTTTAGTTACTATTATAGGAATTATTCTATTTACCATTATGACTATAATACCAATTGGACGTTTTGTAGGTCTTACAAAAATGCCTTTAAGCTATTTTGCATTTTTACTACTAGTTGTATTGCTTTATATATCATTAGTAAGTATTGCAAAATCATGGTATGTAAAAAAATATAAGGAATTAATATAAGGGGGGGAGTTTAAATGAAAAAGAAAATTGAATTTGCTAATTTAACTTCTTCTCTAGCTAGTTGGCTTTTAGAAAAATTAAAGGCTGCACCACTAGATGTAGGTAATATAGATGAATTTAAAGAAGGTATAGAAGGGTTATTAGATGGAAGTAATAATAGTTTAATGTTAGAGATAGACGATGATACTGTTTATGAAGAACATTGCTTTGATGTTATAGAGATTGGGGATCTTACAATAAGACCTAAAGAGAGAAGAGTTCTTTGTAATACTCAAGAAATTTCACTAACTCCTAAAGAATATGATATTTTATTATTTCTTGTAAAAAATAGAGGTGAAGTTCTAACAAAAGAGCAGATTTATCAAGCTGTGTGGGATAGTGAATACCTGCTAGATGACAGTAATATTATGGCTTTTATAAGGAAATTAAGAAAAAAGATAGAGCCAAATCCAGATGCACCAATATATATTTTGACGATTTGGGGAATAGGATATAAATTTAATGATGATTTATAAAACTGAATACATCGCAAGAAAAATGCAAGAATTTCGCAATGGAATTACTTGCATTTTTTTCTTATACTTTTAGTTGTAAATCAGAAAGGAGGGAGAATATAAATGGACCCTGATGGTAAGAGAAAAAACAATATAGCAACCCGGTGAAATATTAATATATCGGATTGCTTCTTAAAAAGGAGGTAATTACGATGAATAAAAAAATGATAAAAAACAATATAGCTACTAATAAAGTAACAGAAAATCAAATCGTAAAAAAAGAACAAGAAAGTCGCATTCATTTTGCGGCAACTCAACCAATAAAAACAGTATTAGACTCTTTAGAAACAACATTAATAGGATTAGATACTGAAAATGTATCAAAACACCGCCATAAATATGGAACAAATAAGATAACAAAAGAAAAGAAAAAATCTTTATTTTCTAGACTTGCAGATGCATTTGTAAATCCTTTTACAATAATTTTATTTTGTCTAGCACTTGTATCATGTGTAACAGATATGATACTACCTTATTTTTCGCTATTTGGAAGTAATCCAGATGAATTTAATTGTTTAACAGTAGTAATAATTGTGACAATGGTCGTTATCTCTGGAACACTTCGATTTGTACAAGAATCTAGAAGTGGTGATGCAGCAGAAAAGTTATTAGATATGATTACAACAACTTGTACAGTTACAAGAAAAGAGCAAAAACAAGAAATAAAACTTGAGGAAGTTGTAGTAGGGGATATAGTCTATTTATCAGCTGGTGATATGATACCTGCAGATGTACGTATTATAGAATCAAAAGATTTATTTGTGAGCCAAGCTAGTTTAACTGGGGAAAGTGAGCCTATTGAGAAATTAGGAAATATCCAAGAAAAAAATGAAAATATTACAGAATATAATAATATTGCTTTTATGGGAAGCAATGTTATTTCAGGAACTGCTACAGCTGTTGTGGTTTCTGTAGGAGATTCTACTTTGTTTGGATCAATGACAGTATCAGTTGCACAAGAAGCGGTAGAAACTAGTTTTACAAAAGGTGTAAATGCTGTTTCTTGGGTACTTATTCGCTTTATGTTGATTTTAGTTCCTGTTGTATTCTTTATAAATGGAATAACAAAAGGGAATTGGTTAAATGCATTTTTGTTTGCTATTTCTATAGCAGTTGGATTAACACCAGAGATGTTACCAATGATAGTGACAACATGCCTTGCAAAAGGGGCAGTGGCAATGAGTAAAAAACAAACTATAGTTAAAAATTTAAATTCTATTCAAAATTTTGGGGCTATAGATGTATTATGTACTGATAAAACAGGAACCTTAACACAAGACAAAGTAGTTTTAGAATATCATCTTAATATAAATGGAGATGAAGATATGCGTGTGCTTCGTCATGCTTATCTAAATAGTTATTTCCAAACAGGATATAAAAATTTAATGGATTTAGCTATTATTGAAAAAACTGAAGAAGCAGAAACTAAAAATAGGGAATTAATTAATCTTTCTAATCACTATAAAAAAGTAGATGAAATACCTTTTGATTTTAATCGCCGACGTTTATCTACTGTTGTAGAAGATATAAATGGTAAAACACAAATGGTTACGAAAGGCGCAATTGAAGAGATGCTATCAATTTGCTCATATGTTGAGTTTGATGGAAAAGTTCAAAACTTGACAGATTCACTATGTAAAAAAATTATAAAAACAGTTGATGATTTAAATGAGAAGGGATTTAGAGTTCTTGGAATTGCACAAAAAAGCAATCCATCACCAGTTGGAGCTTTTGGAGTAAAAGATGAATGTGAGATGGTATTATTAGGATATCTTGCATTCTTAGACCCACCAAAAGAATCTACGGCTGATGCAATACGTACGTTAAAAGAATATGGAATTGCAACAAAAATTTTAACTGGAGATAATGATAAAGTAACACGTACTGTATGTAAACAAGTAGGATTAGAAGTAAGAAATATGCTACTTGGTTCAGATATAAATCGCATGTCAGATGAAGAGTTAGCAAATATAGCAGAAACAACAGATGTATTTGCAAAATTAACGCCGGATCAAAAATCGAGAGTTGTAACTGTTCTTCGTCAAAATGGACATACAGTTGGTTTTATGGGAGATGGAATCAATGATGCAGCGGCAATGAAATGTGCAGATATAGGAATTTCTGTTGATACAGCAGTTGATGTAGCAAAAGAATCAGCAGACATTGTACTATTAGAAAAAGATTTGATGGTATTAGAAGAAGGAATCATTGAAGGTAGAAAGACATATGCAAATATGATTAAATACATTAAAATGACTGCATCATCTAACTTTGGAAATATGTTTTCTGTTTTAGCAGCATCAGCATTATTGCCATTTCTACCAATGATGAGTATACATCTTTTATGTTTAAATTTAATATATGATTTATCATGTACAGCTATTCCATGGGATAATGTAGACGAGGAATTTATTAAGGTTCCTAGAAAATGGGATGCGTCTTCAGTAGGTAAATTTATGATGTGGATGGGACCAGTAAGTTCAATATTTGACTTTACAACTTATATTTTTATGTACTTTGTATTTTGTCCAATATTTGTATCACATGGAGTATTATATAATGATTTAGCAAGTGTATATAGTGGAGCAGAGTTAATGCAAATGCAATTTAACTATATAGCTATGTTCCAAGCTGGTTGGTTTGTAGAATCAATGTGGAGTCAAACACTTGTTATTCATATGATTCGTACACCAAAGCTACCATTTATTGAAAGCAGTGCATCATTACCTGTGAGTTTATTAACCTTAACTGGAATTATAGTATTAACAGTTATACCATTTACACCACTTGGAACAATACTAGGCTTTGTTTCATTACCAGGCGCTTATTTTGCTTACCTAATACCATGTATAATAGCGTACATGTTATTGGCAACTAGTATAAAGAAAGCTTATGTGCGTCATTTTGGGGAATTGTTATAGAGGAGGTATGTTAAAATGAATTGGAATAATATGTGGAATACACTTTTTAATACAACAGAGTTATTTGGAATTAACATGGGCTTTTGGGTTTGCTTACTGATAATTATAATTATAGTAATATTGATGAATGTAGTATTTTGGAGTATGAAGCCTTTAAATGCTATTGAAAAATAAAATTATTTTTTTGAGAGTTCGGAAAATTTTCGGACTCTCTTTTTGTTTATTAAATGTGTTACTATTTAATAGTAGTCAGTTTTTTTGATATAATGGACATATTTTGTAAACTATAATAATATATATAGGTACGATTTATTAAAATACATACAACTTATTCAAATCATAAAAGTTTTATAGATAAATTACAACGGATTTATAATAAATATATTTTTTTAATAAAAGAAAATATGAGAGGAGATAACGATGAGTAAGTATATTATGGCACTGGATGCTGGGACAACTAGTAACAGGTGTATATTATTTAATAAAAAAGGTCAAATAATTAGTGTAGCACAAAAGGAATTCACTCAATATTTTCCGAAGCCAGGTTGGGTTGAGCATGATGCAAATGAAATATGGTCATCTCAACTTGGTGTTGCTGTAGAAGCTATGGCAAAAATCGATGCAACTGCAAATGATATAGCTGCTATAGGAATAACTAATCAAAGAGAGACGACAATAGTTTGGGATAAAAATACAGGTGAGCCAATATACAATGCAATAGTATGGCAATGTAGGAGAACTTCTCAATACTGTGATAAATTAAAAGAAAAAGGACTTACAGAGAAATTTAGAGAAAAGACAGGTCTTATAGTAGATGCTTATTTTTCTGGAACAAAATTAAAATGGATATTAGACAATGTAGAAGGTGCTAGAGAAAAGGCAGAAAACGGAGATTTATTATTTGGAACGGTGGAGACTTGGCTAATTTGGAAATTAACTAAAGGCAAAGTACATGTTACAGATTACTCAAATGCATCTAGAACTTTACTTTTTAATATTAAAGAATTAAAATGGGATGACGAAATTTTAGCTGAATTAAATATTCCAAAATGTATATTGCCAGAAGTAAAACAATCTAGTGAAATATATGGATATTGTGATCACTCATTCTTAGGAGGGGAAATCCCAATATCAGGGGCAGCAGGAGACCAACAAGCTGCTTTATTTGGACAAACTTGTTTTAATGCTGGTGAGGCTAAAAATACATTTGGAACAGGTTGCTTTATGCTTATGAATACAGGTGAGACACCAGTTTATTCAGAAAATGGTCTTGTTACAACTATAGCATGGGGACTTGATGGAAAGGTAAACTATGCACTAGAAGGTTCGATATTTGTAGCTGGAGCTGCTATACAATGGCTTAGAGATGAACTTAGAATAATAGAATCAGCAGCAGATTCTGAACATATGGCAAATATGGTAGAGGATACTAATGGATGTTATGTAGTACCTGCATTTACAGGGCTTGGTGCACCACATTGGGATCAATATGCAAGAGGTGCAATAGTAGGTTTAACTCGTGGAGTAAACAAATATCACATAGTTCGTGCAACTTTAGAATCGCTAGCATTCCAAGTAAATGACGTTTTGGAAGCTATGAAAGTCGACTCAAAAATAGAATTAGAATCATTAAAGGTTGACGGAGGAGCAAGCCAAAATAACTTATTAATGCAGATGCAATCAGATATAATAAATGCTCCAGTAAAGCGTCCAAGATGTGTTGAAACTACAGCTATGGGAGCTGCATATCTAGCAGGATTAGCAGTAGGATATTGGAAAAGTAAAGAAGAAGTTATTAAAAACTGGGAGATAGATAAAGTATTTACTCCTCAAATATGTGAAGAAAATAGAACTAAAAAGATAAAGGGCTGGCACAAGGCAGTCGGATGTTCATATGGATGGGCAAAAGAAGACGAAATTTAAGTTTGATATAGATAAATATATAAGTTAAAAATAAGCCTTTATAAATATAAAGGTTGAAAAAGAGTATTGCTAAATATTAACGTATTTAAGATAAAGTTAATATTATAATAGTATAGTAGTTTATATAAAAAATATCCCTATGGAATAAATCCATAGGGTTTTTAAATGAAAGGATTAGTATTATGATATTGCCAAAAAGACTTAAAAAAGGTGATACAATAGGTGTCATCGCTCCTTCAGGGCATTTGCGTGAAGTCAATATTGATGATGTTGAAAAATCATTAATAGAAAGAGGATACAAAGTAAAAATGTATCAAAGTTGTTACTCTGTAGATAGAGGATATCTTTCAGGAAAAGACGATTTAAGAGCAAAGGACTTACAAGATGCATTTGAAGATAAAGATATAGATGCAGTATTTTGTATAAGAGGTGGATATGGAGCAGCGAGATTATTGGATTTAATAGATTTTGATATTATTAAAAACAATCCAAAAATATTTTTAGGATTATCTGATATAACTGCTCTTCATATAGCATTTAATCAAAAATGTGATTTAGTAACTTATCATGGACCAGTAGGTAGACGATTTGTGGATATGGATGAATATACGGAAGAGTCAGTATTTCAAAATTTATCTGCAGACTTCGAGATAAATTTTGAAAATCCAAAAGGCGAAGAAATAATAACTTTATATGATGGAAAATGTCAAGGTGAGATAGTTGGGGGAAATTTAAGCTTGATAAATACATCTCTAGGAACTGAATATGAAATAAATACTAAGGATAAAATATTGTTTATAGAAGAAACTAGCGAATATGTTTACAATGTAGATAAAATGATAAACCACTTACACATGGCAGGTAAATTTGAAGATTGTAAAGGTATTATATTTGGCGATTTTGATAATTGTAGAAAAGTCAGAGATGAAGATTGGTCAGTTGAAGATATAGTAGATGAAATAGCAAAACTATATAAAAAACCAACAATTTATAATTTACAAAGTGGACATTGTCTTCCAGTTGGAACAATTCCAATGGGTGCTATGTGTTATTTAGACGCTACTAATAAAACAGTTAGATTTGATTATTCAAATTGTGAAGATAATAAATAATATAAATATCAACTAAGGAGAAAATATGGAAAAAATCACAACAGTATTATTCGATTTAGATGGAACATTAATCCCCTTCGATCAAAAGGAATTTATAGAATCTTATTTATACCTTATATCCAAAAAATTCGTTCCAATGGGATACGATAAAGATATGCTTATAAAAGCATTGTGGGATGGAACGGGAAATATGATCAAAAATGATGGGAAAGTAATGAATAGAGATATATTTAAATCTACTTTTACAGAGTTGATGGAAAAAGAATACGACGAAATGGAAGGGGATTTCATGGAGTTTTATGAAAAAGAATTTGACGATGTAAAAGAAACTCTACAAGAAGAAGTAGATAGAGCTGAATTTATAAAAACTATAAAAGACAAAGGGTTAAAAGTAGTTTTAGCGACAAATCCAATATTTCCAAAGGCGGCAATAAAAACAAGACTAAATTGGATAGGTCTTAGTGTAGATGATTTTGACTATATTACAACTTTTGAAAATAGTCACTATTGCAAGCCAAATTTAGAATACTATAAAGAAATTTTTAAAAATATAAATTCAAAACCTGAAGAGTCTATAATGGTTGGAAATAATGCATTAGAAGATATGATAGTTAGCAAATTGGGGGTTAGGACTTTCTTGATTACTGATAATCTTGAAAATCCTGAGAAAATAGATATAAATAAATTTGAAAATGGAAACTTTGATGATATAGCAGAAAAAGTTTTAAATATATTGTAGATAAACGCTCTAGCATTTATTTGATAAAATGAAATATAAAAATTTCTAATAAATTATTATATTTTCCACTTTAAAAAATATTATGCAAAAAATATTGACAAAAAATAAAAGTCTATATATAATAATAAATCATAAAGTTAAACAAAATTTAAAAAACAAATTCAACGAAAAAGAGAGTAACATAAATTAATTTTATAGAGAGTTCAGGATGGTGGAAGCTGAGCATTGAGATTTTTGTGAAAAGAGCTTTGGAGAAGACTGCAGGAAATTAGTATGGCAGTCGGTGTTCTCGCCTTAAGAGATTGAGTGGGTAAGTTTTTTCTTACCAATAAGAGTGGTAACGCGGTAATTTCGCCTCTTGGATTTTTTCCAAGGGGCTTTTTTAATAATCAAAAAGCGTCTACTTTGTTGTGAGAAAAAGTTTACCAATAAGAGTGGTACCGCGATAATTCGCCTCTTAGTATTTCATACTAAGAGGCTTTTTTAATTCTAAGGAAATTATATATTATCTGGTTTGTGGATAATGTATAATTTCCAACTTATTACCTTAAGCAACGGACGAAGTCGTTGGCGCTATGAACGTAGTGAATTTTAAGCAACGGACGAAGTCGTTGGCGCCATGAGCGAAGCGAATTTTTTAATAACAGAAAATAAATAATTTCTTGTTAATAAAAATAATTTAAAAAAAGTGAAAAATCAGAAAAGGAGAAGGAAAATGGAAATATCAAATTCATCAGTAAAAAAAGTTAAAGAGAAAAAGAAATTTGCCATGCCAAATACATTAGTTATTATGGCAGTAGTTATTGCATTAGTAGCAGTTGCAACATATTTAATACCAGGAGGAGCATACGATAGAGTTCTTAATGATCAAGGTAGAGAAGTTGTTGTAAGTGGAACTTATAAAGCAATAGCAAGTCAACCACAAAGTTTATTCGATGTATTACAATCACCAATTGAAGGTATAGTTCAAGGTGGAGAAATTATAGCATTTTTATTTATAGTTGGTGGGGCATTTAGTATAGTTTCAAGAACTAAAGCTATAGATTTAGGTATTTTAAAAATAGTAAACGTATTCAAAGGAAAAGAAATTTTAGTTTTACCAATATTAATGTTTATGTTCTCAATCGGTGGAGCAACATTCGGAATGAGTGAAGAAGCAATAGCATTCGTAGCAGTTTTAATGCCATTAGTACTAGCATTAGGATATGATAGTATAGTTGCTGTAGCAATTACATACTTAGCTTGTAACCTTGGATTCTCAGCAGCAATGCTAAATCCATTTACAGTAGGTATAGCACAATCAATAGCAGGGATACAATTATATTCAGGTGTTGAATTCCGTACATTAGTTTGGTTTGTATCAACTCTTGTAGGATGTGGATTCGTTATGTTCTATGCTATGAAAATTAAGAAAAATCCAGAACTTAGTCCAATGTTCGAACATGATCAAGTTAAACGTGAAAAATTAAAAAGTACAGAATCAGAACATACTGAATTTACTTTAAGACATAAAATAATAATAGCTGCATTATTTACATCTATAGCATTAGTAGTATATGGAGTTTTAAAATTAGAATTTTGGATACCACAAATAGCAGCAGTTTTCCTAGGATTAGGTATTATAAGTGGTTTAGTTGGTAAATTAGCACCAAACGAAATAGCAGAAGCATTCACAGATGGAGCAAAAGATATGATAGGAGCAGCTATCATGATAGGTCTTGCAAAATCAGTAATGATAATAGCTCAAAATGCAAACATAATAGATACAATATTATTTAACTTAGCTAATGTTGTTGGTCAATTACCATCATTAATAGCATCATATATAATGTTTGTAATCCAAATGTTCATAAACTTCTTCGTAAGTTCAGGTTCAGGACAAGCAGCACTTACTATGCCAATACTTGCACCACTTGGTGACTTAGTTGGAATATCTCGTCAATTAAGTGTTTTAATATATCAATTAGGAGATGGGTTCTCAAATGCAATGTTCCCAACATCAGGTGTATTAATAGCTTGCTTAGGTATGGCAGGAGTTCCTTATGGAAAATGGTTAAAATGGATATTACCACTTCAAGCAATATTATTTATGACAGCAATAGTATTTATAACAATAGCATCTTTAATAGGATGGGCTTAAGATATATTTAAGGGGGATTAATATGAAAGATATTTTATTACAAGAAGGACAAAAATTACACGCTAAAATGTGTGAAATAAATGATTATATATACGCAAATCCTGAATTAGGGAATGAAGAATTTAAATCATCATCAAAATTGATAGCATTTTTAGAAGAACACAACTTCACTGTTGAAAAAGGTCTTTTAGGAATAGAAACATCATTTAGAGCTATATATGATAGTAAAAAGCCAGGAGCAACTATAGGTTATTTATGCGAATATGATGCTCTTCCTGAAATAGGACATGGCTGTGGTCATAATATGATAGGTGTTATGTCGTCAGCTGCAGGTATAGCTTTAAGTAAAGTTATAGATGAAATTGGAGGAAAAATCATAGTATATGGTACTCCAGCAGAAGAAACAAACGGAGCAAAAGTTGTATTTGCAGAAGAAGGAATATTTGATGAACTTGATGTTGCAATGCTTGTTCATCCAAGTGATGTAAATATGAAAAGTGGAACAACACAAGCACTTTATCCATTAGAATTTAGATACAAAGGAAAAACTGCACATGCTGCAAGTTGTCCACAAAATGGTGTAAATGCACTTAATAGTGTAATACAATTATTCAACGGTATTGATGCACTTCGTCAACATGTAACTCCAGATGTTAGAATGCACGGAATAATAGTAAAAGGTGGAGTTGCAGCAAATATAGTTCCAGATGAAGCAGTTGCTCAATTCTATTTTAGAGCAGCAACTAAAGAAACTTTAGACGATATTCTTACTAAAGTTAAAAATATAGCTCAAGGTGCAGCACTTATGACAGGTGCAACTTTAGAAATGGAAAGATATGAGTTCCCTAATGATAATTTAGTAACTCATGAAAACTTATCTGAAGCATTTAATCAAAATTTAAGAGAGCTTGGAATAACTGAGATAGCACCTCCAAAATCATCTGGTTCAAGTGACATAGGTAACATAAGTCATAAAGTACCTACAATCCACCCATATATACAAGTATCAGCTTGTCCAGCACCAGGTCACACTGTGGAATTAGCACAGGCGACAGTTTCTGAATTAGGACATGAGAGACTACTTACTGGGGCAATGGCACTTGCTTATACAGGATATGATGTTTTACTTGGAAAAGTTGATTTATCAAGATAGTAATATATATATTTACAGATTTGGTTTTATATAGAGCCGTGGCAATTATGCCACGGTTTTTTTGCGTTATTTAAAAGATTGAGCATATTTAAGTATCAAATAATAAGTTATATATTAATCAGGTATCAAAGTTACAATGTATAAGTAATTTATTTCCAGTATAAAAAATTCATATTTTACAACTTTGAAACAAGTTATTATCAGAATGTATACCCCTATAGATTATTATAATTACACAAGATAATTTAACACCAAGGAGAGATTGAGATGAGAAGATTTAATTTAAAAAAAATAGCAATAGTTTTAGGTATTAGTGGAGTTGTAATATGGGGTGGAAGTGTAACATTCGCAAAAATGATAGAAAAACACAATATAAAAGTTAACCAAGTCATTGCACAACAAAAAAAAGAACAAGAAGAGGCAGAAGCAAAGAAACCAATAATAGGGGTTAATGAAGAGGGTAAAAAATACACTTATGATGCAAAAAAAGTACAAGAAAAATTAAATAATCATGATTACACAAATGATGGCAAAAAGGTAGTATTTTTAACTTTTGATGATGGGACATCAAAGACAAATACACCAGAAGTATTAAGAATTTTAAAAGAAAATAATATAAAAGCAACATTCTTTTTAACAGGATCTAATATAGAAAATGGGGGAGAAACTGCTAAAGATTTAGTAAGACAAGAATTTAATAGTGGACATGCAATAGCAAATCACTCTTATAGCCATGATTTTAAATTATTATACCCAGGTCGCAATTTAGATATGGAAGCTTTCAAAGCAGATTATGAAAAAAACGATAAATTATTAAAATCTATATTAGGTGAAAACTTTACTACACATGTAATGAGATGCCCAGGTGGATATATGTCATGGAAAAACATGGACCCATTAAAAGATTATTTAAATGAAAATAAAATAGCATCTATAGATTGGAATGCTCTAAATGCTGATGCTGAAGGTCCAAAGAAAAACGCACAACAATTAGTTGATTTTGCTATAAAAACTGCTCAAGGAAAAGAAATGGTAGTACTATTAATGCACGACACATACGGAAAAGAAGAAACAGTTAAAGCTTTACCATCTATAATAAAATATTTCAAAGATAATGGATATGAATTCAGAACTTTAGTATAATATATAATAATTAAAATTAAAGAATAACTGGTGATAAAATGAAGTTTTGGAAAAAGATATTTCTATACTCCTTAATATTGTTCCTGTTGCTATTTAACGGTGGAGGAATAATATTAATAGAGAAAATTCATAGTGAAAATCTGAACAATGCAATAAAATCTTTAATGTATAAATCTTTAAATGTAGAATCAGTTATGTATTTAAATTCAGATTACCTTATGAATATAGATGTAGATAGTGAGTCTAACATAAAAAACTGGATGGATATAATCATCAATGGATATTCACTTAATAATGTAGAACAATACAACACAGAGCTATATTCTATGGGAAATAAGGAAATATCATCTGATTTAAAAAACAAAGTATCGGGGGATAGGCAAGAAATTTTACAAGCTAAAAAAGGCCAAAAATATTTTATTATAAGAACTATAAATAATAAAAAGTATGCATTTGTAAGTTCAATTGTAAACTTAGAAAATAGAAATTTTAAATTAATTATATCTAAAAATATACAGCAGGTTTACGAAGAAAGGCTTAATAACTACAAATTTTTTATAATTATTGATTTTATAATACTTACTATACTTTCTATAGGTATGTATATAATATCTAAAAAATTGACTAAGCCTTTGGGAACTTTAAGCGATATATCTAAAGATATAGCAAAAGGTAAATATGATATAAGGGTAGTAGAAAGCAAAAAAAATGATGAGATAGGAGTATTAGAGCATAATTTTAATCTTATGATAGACGTTATTGAACACAATATAGATGAATTAAAATATTTAAATGAATCAAAACAAAGATTTATAGACAGTTTAAATCATGAAATAAAAACACCGATTACATCAATTATAGGCTATTCAGAACTTTTATTAAAAGGTAATGTAAGTGAAGAAATAAAAATAAAAGCTTACAAATATATAAATTCTGAAGCTAAACGACTTGAAACTTTAAACTCTACCTTATTAAAATTAACTTTAATAAGAGAAAGGAAAAAAAGTTTTGGAAAAGTAAATCTTAGAGAAACGCTAAATAGTGTGGAAAATATACTAAGATATAAGCTTGAGAAAAAAGATATACACTTAAATATAAAAATAGAAGATGTATATATATTGGCAGACAAAGAACTACTAGAAGTTTTACTTACTAATTTTATAGATAACAGTATAAAAGCTAGCAATGTATCTTCTACTATAAACATAAGTGGAAATTATAAAAATAATAAATATATATTAAAGATTATTGATTATGGAATAGGAATACCAAAAGAAGATTTGGACAAAATACTAGAGCCATTTTATATGGTTGATAAAGCTAGAACAAGAAAGAACAACGGGATAGGATTAGGCCTTTCTATATGTAATGAAATTTGTTGCATGCACAATATTTTACTTAATATAGAAAGTGAGTTAGACATTGGAACAACAGTGATTTTAGAATTTGATAAGGAGAATTATTTTAATGAAATCTAAAATAATAATTCTGGCATTAGTAGTTATTTTAATTGGCTTATTTTCAATGTTTAATATAACAAATTCTTATCCATTTAAAGAAAATGTACTATACAACCAAGATGATATAAGTGGCTATAATGAAACGCAAACTGAAAGTAGTAATTTAGTAAATAGAAATGAAGCTATAAAAATAGCCAAGTACTATATAGGTAATATCCTGGGAAATGATCTGAGTGAAGAAGATAATAAAATGTATGTCAACTTATATAAAAATGATAGACAAGCTGAATCGTACTACTGGAATATAAGCTGGTCTAGTCCAAATTTATCATGTGGTATAGAAATAAACACTATAAATAAACAGATAAATAATATATATGTTAGCAGAGATTTTAATCAAGGAGATAATAAACTAAATACTACATTACTAAATCAATATGAAGTTTTAGATATTGTAGAAAATTTTGTAGAAGCATTGGGATTTGATTTAAATATTTATAAATTAGATACAAATAATATGAATTATAATATTGACGGAAATCAAATTTGTACTTTTGTCAATAAAAATAATCCAGAAGATAGATTTGAAATAGATATTTCAATTACAGGAAAATTTATCACTAGGTATGTCAGAAATCCATAAAAAGGAGACTTTTTAATGAAAATATTAGTAGTGGAAGATGAAGCACCTATTAGAGATTTAATATCAATAAACTTACAACTAGTTGGCTATGAAGTGTTTTCAGCTGAAGATGGTATCATAGCACAAGAATTTTTAGAAAAACAAAAGGTAGATTTAATTTTATTAGATGTTATGATACCGGGGATAGATGGATTCTCGTTGATTGAAAAAATAAAAAAACATGGTATACCAGTTATATTTGTGACTGCAAAAGAATCAGTATTAGATAGGGTAAAGGGCTTAAGACTAGGAGCCGATGACTACATTATAAAACCATTTGAAACAATAGAGTTATTAGCTAGAATAGAAGTAGTCTTAAGAAGATACAATAAAAATAATAATTATATAAAGTTTAAAAATATAGAAGTAGATACAAAACAAAGAAGTGTTAAATTAAATGATAAAGAAGTGTATCTTACAGTAAAAGAATACGAATTATTAATTTTACTATTGCAAAATAAAAATATGGCTTTATCTAGAGATCAGATATTAGATAGAGTTTGGGGATTTGAATATGGTGGAGAGACACGAACTGTAGATATCCATATTCAACGCATCAGAGAAAAACTCGACTTGAAAAATAATATAAAGACTGTATTTAAAGTAGGTTATAGATTGGAAGAATAATAAAAACTCCTTTATGGCATAAATTGCTATAAAGGAGTTTTTATTATGGGGAAATTATATCATAAGAACTAACAAATAGTTATATATTTTAATATGAGGGGGAGTTTTTATGAAGTGTAAAAAATGTGGGAGTGACGTACCTAGTGATAGTAAATTCTGTAGTGCTTGTGGTGATAACCTACAAAACCAGAATGTAAGTGACTCTGAAACCACTCAAGAAAAAGATACTTTAAATAAACAAAATGAAAATGATTACAATCAAAGCCCCAAAGAAGTTAATAATATAAATGAACAACCTAAAAATAAAAATATATTTAAAATTGTTATAAGTGTTTGTTTAGTAGTAATAACTATAGTAGTTATAATAAGTGCAATTGGTGTTAATTCGGGTATGAGTGAAGAAATTTCAACTGTAAAAAATGGACATTTTTTTGATTATCCTGAAGAAGATGGTTATACAACGATAGGAACTGCATTTGAAAATTATTTCGATAATACTAAGTGGTACTATTTTGTATCAGATGATGGATTTGATGTTGTGGAGTTTGAAGGGACATTTTCATATTATGATAAAGACACAAGTTGCTGTTTACAATTTAAACTATATGATGATAATCACTTTGAGGCATATGCATTAGAATTTAATGGAGTTCCGCAAAGTAAGTTTATGAAAAATACACTTATTGATGAGGTTATGGAAGATGCTCGATATATATATGATTATTAAAAAGTAAGGTGATATTATGAGCGATAATCAAGAAAATAATAACAACGAAAATAATAACAACCAAAATAATAATAATCAGAAGAGTAATGTAGCTGGGATAGTTACAGTTTTAGTAGTACTTTTTGTAATTATAGCTATATTCATATTCTTATTTGCAAAATTAATTAATTTTGTAGAAAGTATTATTTTTTCAGATGACTTTAAGGATATGGCGAATAATGCAGTACAACAAATAGAACAAAAAACTTATGATTCACAACTCGAATCTCTAACAGAAGAGTTGGTCGGAGTATTAGAAGATGAGGACACATATGTGCAATATGATATTTATAATGGTGCTATAACTATAGATATATTTAGGCAGGACTTGACTGTGCCAGAAGAGGAACTAGATGCAACTAGATTTGGAATAGAGCTATTTGGTGAAGTTCCAGATACATTATTTAATGAAGTTATAGCTTGGTATCATAGCAGAGGAGAATATCCTTATGTTGTGATTAATATGTGTGATTCACAAGGGCATATATTGTATAAAGTTGAGGGAGATACACAAGTAGAAGTAAACTATTAAAAACTTATATTAAAGATATAAATTAGGTAAATTAAGATAAAAAATCAGATAGATATCTATCTGATTTTTTGTTTAAGTTATAATTAAAATTTGGTCAACGCTCAAAGCGTTTATTAAGGAAAGCAACTGTTATAGGTAGTATTATTACCATATGAAATAAAAATATACATATTTATTTTTATTTTGATAAAACATATAAAGCTAGTTTATGAATAAGTATTTATGCAGATTTGAAATGTTTATAGTATAATGATAACAAAATAATGATTATAAAATTTTAAAATAGATTAAAAATAAGGAGAATAAAATGAATATACTTATATCAAATGATGATGGAATAAATGCAGAAGGAATAAAAATCTTAGCAGAAGAAATATCAAAAATAGCAAATACATACGTAGTTGCACCGGATAGTCCGAGAAGTGCAAGTGGACACGCAATAACTCTTCACAAACCTATTTTAATAAATGATGAATTTATAGCAGAAAATGTTGAATCTTATTCAACATCAGGAACACCAGCGGATTGTGTAAAAGTAGGAATTGAATCGATATTAAGAGATATAGAGATAGATTTAGTTTTAAGTGGGATAAATAATGGACCTAATTTAGGAACTGATGTTATATATTCTGGAACTGTTGCTGCAGCGATTGAAGGTCTTATTGAAGGAAAGCCATCTATTGCGCTTTCTTGTGATTCATCAAGAGTTACAACTGAAGAATATAGAGAAGCAGCACAATATACAGCAAAATTAGTTAAAAAACTAGAAGGAAATTTAGATAAATTAAGTGGGAATATATTAAATGTTAATTTCCCAAAAGGAGACAAAAAAGGAGTAAGAATAACTAAGTTAGGTAAACGTATATACAATAATGTAATGGACGATAGAGAAAGTATAAGAGGTCAAAGATATGTATGGATGGGTGGAGATTTAGCGAGTGTAGAACAAGACAAAGATAGTGATATATTTGCAGTTGAAAATGGATATATATCAATAACTCCAGTCCATATAAATATGACAGAGACAAACAGAATAAATGAGCTTAAAGCGTTGGGAATAGAACAATAATATTTAAAATATAATAAAAATATAATTTATAAAATTATACTATAATCATAATATAATAAATCATAATATAATAATATAAAAAAGTGTCATATAGAAATTATATAATTAATAAAAAGCCAGAGATTTTATAATCTCTGGCTTTTTATATTTTAAGAATTGTATATTATATTAATAAGTTATTTAAAAAAATTACTTATTAGGATTGTATTTAGCTTTTGAAATTAGCTGTGTCATAGTACCCATAGGACAATATACACACCAAGATCTAGGTTTAAATAAAAGCATTGTTATAAGACCTAATATAGTCGAAGTCAGCATCATGCTATAAAATCCAAATGCAAATTGATAAATCCATGGTGATGCTATGCTAGTATTGGCAACTTTCCAAGGGAGTTTAAATGTCCAAAGCAAAGTAAGCACTTCTTTTAAATTGCTTGCATTGGCAAATACTAAATAAGTATTAAATAACATAATTGCAAACATTGTTAAAAAGAAAGTCAAAAATCCATATCTAAAATACTTGCTTTTTAAGAATTTAGGCATGTTTTTATTTCTAGATAGTTTTAATTTACTTCCAAATAAATTAAATAGTTGACCTCTACCACAATATGTATTGCAATATGATTTTCCACCTCCTAATAATGATATTATTATTGGAGTTAAGAAACATAGTAATCCAAGCCATGCAAATAGTATATTAAAAAATCCTAAGCTAAAATAAGTTATACTTAAAATCCACATATAATCTAAAGCTGATTTTTTATTTTTCATATTATACCGCCACCTCTCTTTTTTCAATACTTATAATAGATGCAGGACATATAGCTGCGCATCTGACACAACCGACACATTTATCATAATTTATCTGTGCAAAAACACCTTGTTCTATGTGTATTATTTGAAGTGGGCATGACTTTAGACAAGTACCACAAGCCACACAAGAACTTTTATCTACTATAGCTTTTTTCTTAATCTTTTTCATTTTATTCCTCCTAATTTATATATTGTAAATACAATTATAAGGATTTTTAATAAAAGTTAAGTGATTAAGTCACAAAGAGAGGATGTAGTCATTATAACTTTAGAAAATATGTTAACATAACTCTTTTAGTTTTTTTATATCTAAAATTTTGATACAACCTCGACTAACTTTAACTAAATTATCTTTTTCAAATCGTTTTAACATTCTGCTTATAACTTCGCGTGATGAGCCTAAATCATTTGCAATAATTTCATGGGTTATAGATATTTTATCTGAATTTTTAAGATAATATTGATTTATCAAATAATCAGAAAGTCTATAATCTAAATTGAAAAATACAACTTGTTCTAATACCCACAAAACTTCCGAAAGTTTGCTTTGGGTTATTTCTAATATAAACTTTTGAGCAGATATATTTTGGTTTATCAATTCTTTAAAAAAGTTTCCATCTATAATTATAATATGAGAGTTTTCAACAGCATTTTTTTTAGATAAAAGAGATGTCTATATAATTTATTTAAATAGTGGAATTTCAAAGAAAATAGATAGAGTATGATCAGTTTTATTTAGATAAGCGCCGACATTACCATCCATTTGTTTGACCAAAAACTCCACAATCGAAAGCCCTAATCCCGTTGATTTATTTCTAGTTGAGTCAGATGTATAAAATCTGTGAAATAGTTTATCTACATTTATATTGGTATCTTGATTTATCGGATTAGTGAAAGTGATTTTTGCATTTTGTAAAAATTCTATTTTTATGTCGATATCTCCAAGTGAGTGTTTTGCACAGTTATTTAATAAATTTTCAATTATGCGTATTAACATATTTTTATCACCAAGTACAAAAACAGGAGGAGTCTCTTTAATATTTACATTTAAATTTTTTTCTTCAAATATAGCTATATAAGATAATACACATTCTACAATTAAATTATTTATATTGATTTTTTCTAAATTAGGCTCGGTTTTAGCAGTGACTAGATAAGAATATTCAAAGAAGTTTTCTATTAATAAACCTAATTCATCTGTAGATTTTTGTGAAGTTTTAAGGAGTTGAACTTGGTGTTTATCTAAGGGTGTTTTCTCCAAAAGTTGTTGATATCCCTTAATTGATGTGAGTGGAGTTCTAAGGTCATGAGATATATTTGATATTAATTCTTTAAATTGTTTTTGATCATTTATACTTTCAAGACGGCGTTTTTCTTCTAATTTTAAACAGCGATTAATATTTTTAGATAAATTAGTTATAGTTTTATTGAAAAGTTCAATATTAAGTGGTTGGCGTGTATTTTCAATAAGTCTTTTATCTAGTTGTTTATTAATTGATTTTAATTGTTTTAGTATAAATATAATATATAAAAATAAAATCAATACAGATATACTTAGTAAAACAACAGCAATAATCATTTTTTCAACCCCTTCATCTTTTAAAATTTAATATAACTAATTTAAATTATATTATAAATCAAGAGTAATTACGTTTATAAAATTAATAATTATTTTATTTCAGCTCTTTTAAATGAAATATAAGATAAAATTAATATAATAGCCATAAAAATTAAACTAATACTTATAAAATTTGAATATACAGATAAACTTGCATCAAGTGTTAATTTTGAATAATCTACACCGTATGGAGTTAACTTAAATAAATCAGAGAGCTTATCAATATTTACTATTTGTGCAATTGAGGCGTTTAAAACATAACCTAAACTTATTACAATTACAGGTCTTTTAAATAAAAACGCGAGTAAAATCGATATACTGATTTGAGATGCATATACAATAGTCATAGTAATATATATTAAAAATATCTTTAAAAATACAGCAGAGTCAAATGTAACACCAGACTCATTTTTTATTATATTTTGGAATACTGATGGTAAAAATGATTCAAATGTATTATTAGAGCAAACTCCAACTATAGTTATTATCATATATGGAAGTAGAAAAATTAATATTGATATATAATAAGATATAGTTTTACAAATTAATATAGAAGCTCGACTATGACCAGTTGAGATAGAGTCTTGGATGGTTTTATTATCAAAGTCATTACAAATAAATATAGATATAAAGATTACACTCACTAATGAAATCATTTGAAAATCAGTAACAAAAGACCCAAAACCAACAATATCACTTCCTAAATTTCCTTTGCTTAATTCTTTACAAACTTCATACATAATAAATGCACTGATACAACATAATAGAAATAATATTTTTATTGAATTACTTTTTCTCATTTTAAACAAATCAGCTCTAATTAAATTAATCATTATCAACACCACCTACTAAAGATACAAAATAATCTTCAAGAGTTCCACCTTCATTTGATAGATTAGTTACGACGATATTATTATCAAATAAAGTCTTTCCAACAAATTCTTTGTCATCAATATAGTCAAAAAGTTGAACAGAGTAGTCGGGCATAACCTTGAAATTAGTAGTATTTAATTTTCTCTCTATTACATTGACTAATTTATAAACATCTGTAGATTTTATCAAAAGATAGTGTCTGCAGTATTCGTCTAATTCTTCTAATGAAAGTGTCTGTATTATTTCACCTTTATTTATAAATATATAATCTGTCGCCAATTGATACATTTCAGGCAAGTTGTGACTAGAGATTAAAATAGTCATATTTTTTTCATTGCATAGTTTTGTAAGAAGTTTTCGTATCTCGACAACTCCAAGTGGATCTAAGCCATTTATCGGTTCATCTAATATCAAAAATTCAGGACTATTAATTAGGGTAATCGCAATTCCGAGGCGTTGTTTCATACCTAAAGAAAAGTTTTTTACTTTCTTTTTACCTGTATTATTTATATCTAAAAGACTAAGAAGTTCATCTTCTATTTTTTCATCTGGAATACCTCTAATAATTCTGTGTAGTTTCATATTTTCTTTTGCAGTCATAGATAAGTTGATGCTTGGCGATTCAATCATGCAACCTATGCGCTTTCTTTCAAGCTGAATTTCACTTTCTTTTGTATGGCCAAATAACTCAATGTGACCTTCATCAGGGTAGCTAAGCCCTGCGATAAGTTTCATAAATGTGCTTTTTCCAGCACCATTTCTGCCTATAAGTCCATATATTTTACCAGCCTCTAATGATAACGATACATTGTTTATAGCTTTATAATTCTTATATTTTTTAGTAAGGTTTGATGTTTTCAAAATATATTCACTCATATTTATCCCTCCTTAAGATTTAAAATATATAAATAGATTTATAAATATTTTAGATTTACACTTTAAGTATATATAGTAAAGGTTTAGAAAGAGATAAGGTGAAAAAATAATTGTAAAGATTTAGATAAGTTATTTCTTGAAAAGTCGGTATCCTAACCCCCACACAGTTTCTATATAATTTCCGTTTTTATTGAATTTTTTTAATTTACTTCGAATGTTGCTTATATGTGTTTTTATTACATTGTCATCACCGATGTATTCTTCATGCCAAATCGATTCATATAAATTAGCCTTGCTAAATACTTTATTTTGATTTTTTAGTAATAGTTCTAAAATCATGTATTCCTTCGCTGTTAAATCAAGTAAATTATCTTTAATCTTAACTTCTTTAGTATTTTCATCTAGCGAGATATCTTTATATGTAAATAGAGAAGTTTGGAAAGCAGATATAGAATATCTTCTTAAATTTGACTCGATTCTTGCAATGACTTCACCTAAATCAAATGGTTTTGTTATATAATCGTCAGCACCAAGTTTTAATAAATCTATTTTTGTGCTTATCATATCTTTTGCTGAAATAATTATTATTGGAATTGATGAAAATTGGCGAACTTCTTTTAAAATTTGGTCACCACTTTTATATGGCAACATAATGTCCAAGAGCACGAGGTCGTAGGAATTTGTCTTAATTTCGTTTAGACCATCAATACCAGTGAATGAAGATTTCACATTGTAGCCAGCGTTTTTTATAGCTTTTGAAAGCATTAGATTTACATCTTCATTGTCTTCTATAATTAATATATTTTCCATATATACCTCCTTATCAAATTAGATTACAAACTTACAGTAGTGTATATAGATTTTATATATTTGTATTTAAGTTGAGTATATATTAAAAGTTTCTCAAAGACAATAAAGCTAGGTATAATACAATTTAAAATTTTTAAAAAGAAAGGTGTTGACGAATATAAATATATTTGATATGATAATTGAGATATAAATACCACTTAGGAAATTATGTCATTAGAGATAAAATTAATTAAATAGAATATTACAAGACAGATTACATATATAGATCCATAATAAGGATGGACGTTTCTACAGGCTGCCGTAAATAGCTAACTATACGTAATTCATTTAGAATTACTATAGCTATTTGCGGCAGTTTTTTGTGTAATTGAGGAGGAGAATATGAAATTAATAAAAGGGAGTTTTATTTACTCAATAGATAAAGATAATATCGAAATTAAAGAGAATCAATATCTTTTAATTAGAGATGGAAAATCGGAAGAATTTTATAAAGAAATTCCAAGTAGGCTGAAAAATATCCAGATTGAAGATTATGGAGATAATATAATAATCCCAGGATTAATTGATTTACATATACATGCTCCGCAATATGCATTCAGAGGAATGGGGATGGATATGCAACTTTTAGATTGGTTAAATACTTATGCTTTCAAAGAAGAAGGAAAGTATAGAGATTTAGAATATGCAAAAAAACAATATTCTAAATTTGTAAGTGATGTGAAAAACAGCGCTACAACTAGACTATCTATATTTGCAACTTTACACAAAGATGCGACAATTATGCTTATGGACATGTTAGAAGAAGCTGGTATAAAGGCATATGTAGGGAAGGTTAATATGGATAGAAATTCACCAGAATTTCTAACAGAGGATACTCTAAAATCTAAAGAAGATACAATAGAGTGGTTAGAAGATACAAAAGATAGATATAAAAATATAAAACCAATATTAACACCAAGATTTATACCGAGTTGTACTGATAACTTAATGGAAGAAATAAAACAAATTAATAATATATATAACATACCAGTTCAATCACATTTATCAGAAAATAAATCTGAGATTGAGTGGGTAGCAGAATTACACCCAGATACAAAAAACTATGCAGAGGCATATGATAAATATAATTTATTTGGGAAAAATAATAAAACTATAATGGCACATTGTGTTCACTGTCCAGATGATGAGCTTGAATTAATAAAACAAAACAATGTAGTAGTAGCTCATTGTCCACAATCAAATGCAAACTTAACAAGTGGAATAGCTCCAATTAAAAATATGTTAAGTATGGGAATCAATGTTGGACTTGGAAGTGATATAGCAGCAGGCTCAAGTTTATCTATATTTAGAGCGATGAGCGATGCAGTGCAAGTTTCAAAATTAAGAGAATCCTTAACTGGTCAAAAAAATCAAACATTAACTTTAACAGAAGTTTTCTACCTTGGAACTAAAGGTGGAGGTAAATTCTTTGGAGATGTTGGTAGCTTTGAAAAAGGATACGAATTTGATGCTGTAGTTTTAAATGACAAATCATTCGGTGACAATAGCGATTTTACTCTAAAAGAAAGATTAGAGAGAATAATCTATCTAAGTGACGATAGAAATATAGTAGCTAAGTATGTTGCTGGAAACAAAATAATTTAGTTTAATTGTATAATATTTGAAATATATCCAAAAAAATACTCCTAGAAATCATTTTATGATCTAGGAGTATTTTTTTATTCTAAGGGAATTATTAACTTAAGCAACGGACGAAGTCGTTGGCGCTATGAATGTAGTGAATTTTTTATAGTTCTAATTTCATATAAATGCTAGTATCAAGAGGGCTATTTACATAGGAATCAGTTTTATAAAATCCGAGTTTAGTGTATAGGTGTATGGCGCTTTCTAAGAATGGAAGTGTATCTAAATACATATTTTTATATCCGATAGATTTGGCATCATCTATTACCTTTTGGACTAATATTTCGCCTAATTTATGTCCACGAAACTTTGGTCTTACAAATAATCTTTTTAATTCGCAATTTGTATTAGATAATTTTCTAATACAGACACACCCAGCAGGACTACCATCGACATAAGCTATATATAATCTACCTTCAGGCATTCCATATTTATTCTCTAGATGTGATAATTCATAATCGTAGTCTTGAAGTTTGAGATATTTTGCCATACCAGGCTCATTTTCAATTAACATATTTGTGTATTCTGAAAATAATTTTTTTATTTCATCTTTTTCATTATAGCCAACTTTTATTTCTAAAGACATCAAATCACCCCTAATTTTAAAAATAGATTATATTTATATTTTAGTATAATAATTTAAAATTTTGATTATACTTTACAAAATTTATTTGTATAAATTAAGAAATATAAACAATTCTTAAACTTTGTTTTCAAAATTATAATTTGATAACTGAGGTGTTATAATAAACATATATAAATTGTTTGTATATAAATGGATATAAAATATTTAATATTAATTTTAATTTAAAATTTAGAATAACGAGAAAGGTGGCTACTCATGAATAAGAAATTATTAATAGGAATAATAATGCTATGTTCAATAATTTTTACGGGTTGTGTTGATGCAGATGTTACTGTTGATATAGATAAAGATGCAACAGGAAAGGCAATAGTCCAAGTAGTTGGGCCAGGAGCTATATTTAACAACATCTCAGAAGATACTATAAAGGATTGGGCAACTTCATATGAAAAGGTCGAAAAGATAAGTGAATCAGATAAATCAGGATATAGATTTACGACGAGAAAAGGGCCAATAGAAGATGTAATAAAAGAAGTAACAAATTTAAGCGATACAATAGACGTAAATGGAGATACAAACTCAGCTAAAAAAGATGATTCAGTCAGTTGTTTTGCTGAACAAATTTATGAAAAATATGTAGATATAAAAGAAAATAAAGGCTTATTTTCAAATACTTATGATATAAATTTAAATATAAAAGATGCGATAAATGGCGAGATGTCTAGCGAAGGACAGGCAATAGTTAATTTTCTTGGACGTTCATCTACTATAGGCTTACATATAAAATCTCCTATAAAAGCTGAGCAAAGTAATGCAACTAGCCAAGCAAAAGAAGATGGAAAATACGTATACAACTGGGATTACACAGTTTCAAATGTTCAAAATATAAATTTCTCTGCCAAAATACCTAATATAAGAAATATAATAATAGCAATAGTATGTATATTGGCTGTATTAATAGCAATAATAGCTATGATAATTAGAAGAAGAAAATAAAGTTAATTACTAAAAACTATATTATAAGAAAAATTTTAAATTTCTGTATTGACTCTAACACTGTGACAGGCTCTACAATATAAATAAGCTCAAAGAAACATGCATGTAAAAGGAGTGATTGAATGTTTAAAATAGGTGAGTTTTCAAAGCTTTCACAGGTTAGCATAAGAATGCTTAGACATTACGACAAAATTGATTTATTAGTCCCGAAAAAGACAGATAAATTTACAGGATATAGATATTATTCAGCATCACAACTTATTGTAATAAATAGGATTCAAGAATTAAAAAAGATGGGATTCAGTCTAAATGAGATAAAAGATATCTTAAAAGATTATAAGGATGATGATAGCTTTAAAAATGCGTTAAAAGCTAGAAAATCTGAAATAGAATCAGGCATAAAAGAAATGCAAAACCAAGTATTGCTTATTGAAAACTTCGTAAAGAGATTAGAGGAGGTTTCAATTATGAAATACAACGTAAATATAAAAGAAATGCCAGAAAGAAAGGTTGCTAGTTTAAGAAAAGTTATAGGAAGTTATCCACAAGAAGGAGAACTTTGGAATCAAATAAGAAGTGAAATAGCACCACAAAATCCTAAATTTTCAAATCCAGCTTATAGAGTAGCTATTTATAGAGATGAAGAATACAAAGAAGAAAATCCAGATATAGAAATCCAAATAGCTGTTGATGGAGATTATAAAGATACACAAAATGTAAAATTTATAAATGTAGCTCCAATGAAAGTTGCATCAGTTATGATGAAGGGTGAATATGAACAAATAGGTAATGTAAATGAAGCTATAGTAAATTGGGTTCAAGATAATAATTATGAATTTGATGGCGATATGTTTAGTATATACCATGTCGGACCAGCAGAAACAAAAAATCAAGATGAACTTGTTACTGAAATATGTTTTCCAATTAAAAAGAAATAGACAAATTTTTTAATTATATCAAAACTTTTAAATAAAAATAAATTAAAATCTAAAACACCTCACATTTTGTGGGGTGTTTTTATTATAAAAAGCTATATTTTTCTAAAAAAGTGAAATACTAAATTAGAAATAAAAAATGGAGGTAAAACTATGGAAAATAATATGGCAATGGAATACCCTATGTTTTGTTACCAATGCGAGCAAACAGCAGGGGGTAAAGGATGTACTAAAATGGGTGTATGCGGGAAAACTCCTGAAGTAGCAGCACTTCAAGATTTACTAATATTCCAAATAAAAGGTATAAGTTGTTATGCAAAAGAAATAGTAGAAAAAGGTGAAAATGTAGATAAAGATATAGTATCTTTCGTTGAAAACTGCTTATTTACAACTTTAACAAACGTTAACTTCGATGCTGATGTTCATGTTGAATTATTAAAAAGATCTCAAGAAATAAAAGAACAACTTAGAAGTAAAGTTGGATGTATAAAAAACGACACAGAACACGCTACATATAATCTAAGTAGTACTAAAGCAGAAATGTTAAAAGACGCAAAAAAAGCGGGAATAATGTATGACCAAAAACTAGACCCAGATATTCGTTCACTAAGACAAACAATAGTATATGGATTAAAAGGAATTAGTGCATATGGTCACCAAGCAAGAGAACTTGGATACTATGATGACCAAGTCGACAACTTCTACATTAGAGCATTAGAAGCTACAACTGATGACAACCTAGGCGTAGAAGAACTTATAAGATGGACAATGAGAACAGGTGACATGAGTGTGGCTGT